>Ga0247807_10000036_pt1 | contig 245620 bp, 207 predicted proteins | sample UWRJL074202C1_FD_179931 | JGI IMG/M metagenome (GOLD analysis project Ga0247807, IMG submission 179931) | Plant litter microbial communities from Arlington Agricultural Research Station in Wisconsin, United States - UWRJ-L074-202C-1 | ecosystem: Environmental > Terrestrial > Plant litter >...
TGATCCAGTATAAAATCCGGTAAGAACAGTTGCAGCAACGAGGCAGTATCTGAGGCCATAAATTTCAAGTAATAAAAAAATGCAAAGCTATAATTTTAATCCCTTCAAATTTATATCCTTTACCTATGAAATCCATCCGCATTAAAATTCTGCATGGCTATCTCTTTTTGGCTGTTCTTATCTGTATAAATTGTACAGCCACTAAGGCAAGTATTGTTCTGCCATCGGTTTTTAGTGATAACATGGTATTACAACAAAAAACAAATGCAGCCATTTGGGGCAAAGCAGATCCAAATAAAATGATACAGGTGAGCACTACCTGGAGTAAGCAGACCTATTCAGCTAAAGCAGATAAACAAGGAAACTGGAAAGTCAAAGTAGCGACTCCATCTTATGGCGGTCCATATGTAATTACAATCGCTGGAGATCATAAGATCAATTTAAAAAATGTGATGATTGGTGAAGTATGGATTTGCTCCGGACAATCTAATATGGAAATGCCTGTGGTAGGATGGGGAAGTATAAAAAATTTCAAAGAAGAGATTGCAAATGCAAAATATCCGAAGATCAGGTTATTGCAGGTAGCCCATATGACAAGCAATGTGCCATTAAATGAAGCTGTTATTGCGAATAATGGTAGCTGGATGGAGTGTAATCCTGAAAATGTAGGTGGGTTTTCTGCTGTAGCTTATTTTTTTGCAAGGGAGATTTACAAAAAGACGGGGATCCCTATTGGCTTAATCCATACTTCATGGGGAGGTACCATCGCTGAAGCCTGGACAAGTGGAACTACACTTAAAGGAATGACCGATTTTGCTGAAGCGGTAAAGAAAATAGAGAATGCTAAAGAGGATAAAGAAGGAATTGAATTTAAGCGTAAACTGGAGGCTTGGCAAAAACTCTTGCTCGAAAAAGATGGAGGCTATGATAAAGGCAAGCCATTATGGGTATCTTCTTCATTTGATGCTTCTTCATGGGGTAGCCTGTCTGTACCTGCTCTTTGGGAACAATCGGTGCTGCCTGATTTTGATGGTGTAGTTTGGTTACGTAAGCAAGTGGTTATTCCTGAGTCTTTTGCCGGGAAAGACCTGAAAATTAACCTGGGGATGATTGATGATGATGATGTTACCTTTTTTGACGGAGAAAAGATAGGAGAAACACAGGGGTATAATCAATTGCGCAGTTATACTGTTCCTGGAAATAAAGTTAAAGCAGGGAAATTTACCCTGGCTGTCCGCGTATTTGATTTTGGCGGCGGGGGCGGTATTTTTGGTGAGAAGAATGTAGTTTCGGTAGTATCTGCTAATGGCCAGCGGATTTCTCTTGATGGTCAGTGGCAATATAAAGTGGCAGTAAATTTTAAGGATATTAAACCGATGCCTGTTTTAGATAACGGGCCTAATCGTTCTACAGTATTATACAATGCGATGATCAATCCGTTTATTCAATTTTCTATCCGCGGTGCGATATGGTACCAGGGAGAGAGCAATGCAGGCAGAGCACATCAGTATGAAGAACTATTTCCAGCAATGATAAAAGACTGGAGAAAAAAATGGGGTCTTGGTGATTTTCCTTTTTATTTTGTACAACTGGCTAATTTTATGGAAAGGCAAGACCAGCCTGGCAGCTCCAATTGGGCCGAATTACGAGATGCACAGCTTAAAACGCTTTCTTTGCCAAATACAGGGATGTCTGTGACTATTGATGCAGGAGAAGCGCTGGATATTCATCCAAAGAATAAACAGGATGTTGGAAAGAGATTGGGGTTAATTGCGCTTGCAAAAACCTATGGGTATAAGATACCTTATTCCGGCCCGATGCTTCAATCTTACAAGATTGCCAATCAGGAAGTCAATCTTGATTTTAAATTTATTGATGGTGGTTTAAAGACCAGGGATGGGAAAGAGGTAAAAGGCTTTGCTGTAGCGGGAGCAGATCAGCGGTTTTATTGGGCGAAGGCTACGATAAAAGCTAATCAAATTATTATTAGTGCCCCTGAAGTTCCAAACCCGGTTGCAGTGAGGTATGCCTGGGCGGATAATCCGGACTGTAATTTATATAATGGGGCAGGGTTGCCAGCTTCCCCATTCCGTACCGATAACTGGAAAGAAAGTACGTATGGCAATAAATAAGTTAGGCAGTTCCTGGAAATAGTTAATAACCGGCTAATAAAAACTAATATCGGGTTTAAAGTGTAGGCTGTTTGCGTCTATTTTTACTTCAAAACCTAACCATGATATTAAATCTTATATATAGTTCATTCTTATCAAAAAATATTACTTGCCTTATTGCGGTCGCTTTTATGTTTTCATCTGCTGCTCAGGCTCAGGGAACACTGCAGGATTACCAGCGGGCCGAAGCACTGAACGGAAAGATGCAGCGTGCTGTTTACAATTCTCCGGAGAAGGTACAGTGGGCGGTAGGACAAAGCAAGTTTTCCTACAATATTCTTACACCGCAAGGCAACAAAAATGTACTGGTTGACGCAGTTTCATTAACTAAAGAATATACGGAAGAGCCAGTGCCCGCTTCTGCAGGTCGAATGCCCCGATGGGAGCGGAAAACAGAAGCAAAGTCGCCGGACGGACAATGGATTGCTTTTATTAAGAATTATAATGTTTGCATCCGCTCTGCCGCAAATCTTAAACAAGAATATCAGCTAAGCTTTGACGGATCTGAAGGAGATTTTTATGCGTCAGACTTTGCCTGGGCACCAGATAGCCGCAAACTTGCCACTAATAAAACACGCGCCGGTCAGCTTCGCCCTGTGTATTTGATAGAATCATCTCCTGCCGATCAGCTGCAGCCAAAATTGCATACCCGAAATTATTTAAAACCCGGAGATGCCTTAGCACAAAAACAACCTTGCCTTTTTATCATAGATACAAAAAAGCAGATTGCTGTTGATCCTTCGCTAATTCTATCACAATACAATTTATCTTCCCCAAAATGGCATGAGGATAGCCGTTCCTTTACTTTTGAATATAACCAGCGTGGACATCAGGAATATAAGGTGATGGAGATGAATGCGGTATCTGGAGAGGTGACCACTCTTATAAAAGAGACAAGTAAAACCTTTATTAATTATAGTGGCAGAAATTACCGGTATGATCTAGCCGATGGTAAGGAGATCATTTGGGCATCTGAACGCAGTGGCTGGAACCATCTTTATCTGTATGATGGAAAAGGAAAACTTAAGAACCAGATTACTAAAGGAGATTGGGTGATGCGGAGTGTGGTCCATGTTGATGAGAAGAACCGGGAAATCATATTTGAAGGCAGTGGCCGTAATAGTAATCAGGACCCTTATTTTATTCATTATTACAAGATAAATTTTGATGGATCAGGATTAAAGGCGCTGACTGCGGAGAATGCAAATCATAAAGCCGTATTTTCTGGTGATTTTAATTATTTTACAGATACCTACTCTAGAATAGATTTACCCCCTGTAACGGTATTGCGAAATACTTCAGATGGTAAAGTTCTAATGGAATTGGAGAAAGCAGACCTTGGGCCGCTTTTAAGTACAGGATGGAAAATGCCGGAAGTATTTACTGCGAAAGGAAGAGATGGTAAAACAGACATATGGGGGATGATTATCCGGCCTTCTAATTTTGATCCTTTAAAAAAGTATCCTATTATAGAATATATTTATGCCGGGCCCCAGGATTCATTTGTGCCCAAGAGTTTTGGAACAGACTCTCGCGGATCTTTACATGAATTGGCAGAACTAGGGTTTATTGTGGTTCAATGTGATGGTATGGGAACTGCCAATCGCTCCAAGGCTTTTCATGATGTGTGCTGGAAGGATCTTAAGGATGCAGGTTTCCCAGACCGGATAGCCTGGATTAAATCAGCAGCTTCAAAATACAACTATATGGATACTTCCAGGGTAGGGATTTTTGGAAATTCTGCCGGTGGACAAAATTCTGCGGGTGCTTTACTTTTTCATCCTGATTTTTATAAAGTAGCAGTTTCCTCTTCAGGCTGCCATGATAACCGGATGGATAAGATTTGGTGGAATGAACAATGGATGGGGTATCCAATTGGAAAGCAGTATGAAGAATCTTCTAATGTGACTAATGCCTGGAAACTTAAGGGTAATTTATTACTTATCTTAGGGGAAATGGATGAGAATGTTGATCCTTCTTCTACGATGCAACTGGTTGATGCGTTGATTAAATCAAATAAGAATTTCGACTTTTTAGAGGTTCCGGGTATGGGGCATTCCTTAGGCGGTGATTATGGAGAGCATAAAAGAAGGGACTTTTTTGTGAAACATTTATTGAAAACTGACCCGCCAGAGTGGAACTGGAAGCAGAATATTACGATTCCAAAACCTTAATAACCACTCTTTTTATCTTTATTATTTTATACGATGACTTTTTTACAAAACATAGTTTCTAAGGATAAAGTCTTTGCATTTCGCGATTTGCTTGTCTTGTTTATTTTTATACTGGTACTTTTTTTGAACCTTACTGCTTTTGGACAAGACTCTGCTTACTGGAAAGCAATAGTGGCAAAGCCTGTTACACTTGATCTTGATAAAGGATCTATTGCCTTTAATACCCCTGCTTTTCAACTCAAGCTTGTTAAGTCATCTCAAACGGTTGCAGGATTGTTACCTAATTCTGATAAGGGTTTTGATTTTACGCCTGCTGAGATCCTGGATAAAAGGAACCGGGAGGGGCTGTATCATCTGGGGGATCTAAATTTGAGCTACCGTACAGCGCCTGCCGGGATATGGAAGAAGGTCTCTACTGCTGCTAAAAGGGCTGAGGTGACGGCTATTCTTCCTTCCGGGAATGTATTAGCTGCTGCGAACCTTGCAGGAACATTACCAAATGATATTCCATTAGATATTATAAGATATTGGGAAGTAGTCAATGAAGAACTGATACTGCGTTTTACGATTAAAAATAAAAGTAAGGTGCCTGTAGAAATTGGGGCATTGGGTATGCCTGTGATCTTTAATAATGTGATGCAAGACAAAACATTAGAACAGGCCCATGCTCATAATGTGTTTTATGATCCTTATATCGGAGCGGATGCTGGTTATTTGCAAGTAACCAGGCTAACAGGTAAAGGACCAGTTTTGCTGGTATTGCCTTACGGAAGTTCTTCTTTTGAAGCTTACCGGCCATTATTAGATGATCCTACCCCAAGAGGAATTACATTTGAAGGGTTTTATGAATGGATGTCTCTAAGTAAAGCATATGCAGATCAGGAATGGAAAGGGGCGGAACAATGGAATACTGCATCCTCCTTATTGCTAAAGCCAGGCGAATCTCGTGAGTATGGTTTGAAGTTTATTCTCGCAGATTCGATTAGAGGTATTGAAAAAAGATTGGCGGAAGCAAAGCGACCTGTAGCTGTAGGTATCCCTGGTTATGTTGTGCCGCAAGATGTAGAGGCAAAGTTATTTCTTAATTATCATGAAAAAGTAAAGACGATTGATGTATATCCTAAGGATGCACTTACATTTAAAGAGTTGCCTGCCACTAAACGGGGATGGAAAAGTTATCAGCTGAAAGGAAATATATGGGGAAGAGCCAGAGTGAGTATCACTTACCAGGATGGAACTTGCCAGACCATTCACTATAAAGTGATAAAGGCTGAAAAAGAAGTGGCTGCAGATTATGGACGCTTTTTGACAAATGAGCAGTGGTTTACTGATGTAAAAGATCCTTTTGGAAGGAATAACTCAGTGATTAGTTATGACCATGAAAAGATGCAGCAGGTAAAAGAAGATAGCCGGGTATGGATAGCTGGATTAAGTGATGAGGGAGGCGCTGGAGGATGGCTTGGTGCAATTATGAAGCAATTGGTATATCCTGATCCTGTGGAGGTAGACAAGCTTCAGTTGTTTGTTAACCATACCTTATGGGGGAAGTTGCAGCATAGTGATGGAAAAGAGAAATTTGGGGTTAAAAAAAGTGTCTTTTATTATCAGCCTGATGAAATGCCGGAAGGGACCTATAGTAAAGATATTAATTATACTACCTGGGCGGCATGGAATCATAAAGCGGCAGATGATGTAGGCAGGTCTTATAACTATCCGCATGTTGCTGCGGCACATTGGGGGTTGTACCGGTTAGCTAGATACCATACTGGGCTTGTTAAGGAAAAAAAATGGGACTGGTATCTGGAGAGTGCCTATCAAACTTCTATGGCTATGGTTAATCTTGCACCTTATTATGTTCAGTTTGGACAAATGGAGGGTTCTGTGTTTTTGTATATCTTAAAAGATTTGAAAACTGAGGGATGGTCGGAAAAAGCAGGTTTGCTGGAGCAGGCAATGAAAAAACGCACTGATCACTGGCGTACGCTTGAGTTTCCGTTTGGAAGTGAGATGCCCTGGGATTCTACCGGACAGGAAGAAGTTTACCTTTGGTCTGATTATTTTGGCTATACAGATAAGGCTGAGGTGACCTTGAATGCAATTTTAGGATATATGCCCACTTTGCCGCATTGGGGGTATAATGGAAGTGCGAGACGCTATTGGGACTTTTTATATGGTGGAAAATTATCACGCGTAGAAAGGCAGCTGCATCATTATGGGTCAGGATTAAATGCTATTCCGGTATTAACAGAATTCAGAAGCCACCCGGATGACCTTTATTTGCTCCGGGTAGGTTATGGTGGGCTCATGGGTGCTATTGCTAACATTGCACAGGATGGATTTGGAAGTGCTGCTTTTCATTCTTTTCCTTCTACTTTGAAAGAAGATGGCCTTTCTGGAGATTATGGCTCTAATTTTTATGGATATGCAGTAAATACGGCTACCTATATTACAAATGATGATGAGTTTGGCTGGCTAGCTTTTGGTGGCAATCTAACTATTGATGGGGATTGGATTAAAACGAAGGTTACTACTGCAGATAGATCACGTATATTTATTGCTGCTAAAGGCGTATGGCTTACGCTTGATGCGGGTACATTTGATACTGTGTCTTTTAATCAGAAAACTTCAGCGTTACGTATTATGATTAATGCTGCTGATGCACATACACCGAATGCATATTTGCATGTAGATCGTAATGGTGCCTCAGTTAAAGTGGTACAAATCATTCCTTTAAAAAAGAAGAAAGTAACTGTTGATATATCATTAAAATAAAAAAGCGGGCAGTTTTCATGAGAAGACTGCCCGCTTTAAATGGATTAAAAAGCTATTTGAAAAGTTCCTGCAGATCTCTATCTGCTGTAGGGATTTTCTTAAGAAAATCATCAAAGCCTGTCGCTCCCTGAGAGCTATACATTCCGTAGGCATCCATGATATATCCAATTTGTCCTTCAGTATCTTCTAACAGATACAATACTGAATTATCTGCGGGATCTGAATCACCTTCAAAACGATAAGTTTTAATAATTGTTAAATCTTCAGGATTATAAATTTTGTTGATACCAACACCTTGCATTTTGCCATGGTCGGTCATCTTTATTTCGTTGTCTAACCCTTTTTGCCTTAATTTTTCCAGAATCTGGCTAAGTGTGTTCATTTCTGCTGGCTGTTCCATAATAAAGATTGTTTTTCTATGTATTAAACAATGCCTTTTGAAAATGGTTTTTATTCCAGTAAATTATATTTCCTAATCAGCATCTGCAGTTTTGTCCTGTAAAGCGTATAAGCGTTGCTAAGCAGCTTAAATTACTTTTGCGGCAAGTAGTGACCCTGATGAAAATTAAGCAGTAACACTCTTTTCTAGCTTTTGTCTTTAAACAAAAAGGGCATCCAGCTTAATGAATGCCCTTGCAAAAAAAGAGTTTTTAAATTTATAGAGAAAATGCTGTTTTTACTGCATCTACGTAGTCTAGTTTTTCCCAGGTAAATAATTCTACCTCAATTGATTTTTCTTCGCCGTTTGAAGCTTTAAATATTTTAGTTACTACTTCATTCTTTTTACCAAAATGACCATAAGCAGCGGTTTCTGAATAGATTGGGTTACGCAATTTAAATCTTGTCTCAATTCCATATGGAGTCATATCGAAGATTTTTTCTACTGCTTTAGCAATGTCTCCATCTTTCAAAACAATACCATTTGCATCTTTAACTTTAGCTGTTCCGTAAGTGTTTACGTAAATACCCATAGGCTGAGCAACGCCAATAGCATAAGATACTTGTACTAAAACCTCATCAGCAACACCAGCTGCAACCAGGTTTTTAGCAATATGTCTTGTCGCATAAGCTGCAGAACGGTCAACTTTAGATGGATCTTTTCCAGAGAAAGCACCACCGCCATGTGCACCTTTACCGCCATAAGTATCAACAATGATCTTTCTGCCAGTTAATCCAGTATCGCCATGCGGCCCACCAATAACAAATTTACCAGTTGGGTTGATATGGTATTTAATATCTTTATTAAATAAATGGCTGAATTGCGGATATTGCTTAGAAACACGTGGAATTAGAATATTGATAATATCTTCTTTGATCTTTTTAAGCATTGAGACTTCTTCGTCAAAATCATCGTGTTGCGTAGATACAACGATAGAGTCGATTCTTACTGGTTCATTGTTATCGTTGTATTCTAAAGTAACCTGAGATTTTGCATCAGGACGCAAATACTTAATTTCTGCATCTTCACGACGAATCGCTGCTAATTCAATAAGGATTTTATGAGCAAGGTCAAGTGCAAGAGGCATGAAGTTGTCTGTCTCTATGGTTGCATAGCCAAACATCATTCCCTGGTCACCTGCCCCCTGGGTAGTTTTGTCAGCCTTATCAACGCCTTGGTTAATGTCTGGGGATTGCTCATGGATTGCAGATAGAACACTACATGAGTTACTATCAAACATGTATTCGCCTTTGGTATAACCAATTTTATTGATCACCTCTCTGGCAATCTTCTGAACATCAAGATATGCTTTTGACTTTACTTCACCAGCTAGAAAAACTTGTCCGGTTGTTACCAATGTCTCACAAGCGACTTTAGATTCCGGGTCAAATGCTAGAAAATTATCGATCAGTGCATCTGAGATTTGATCTGCAACTTTGTCCGGATGGCCTTCAGAAACAGATTCTGATGTAAATAGATATGACATTTTAAATAATTAATTTACTAATCAACAATTATATAAAATGGACAATGACCCTGCTTAAACAGGCAGTAAAAGGAAGTGTATGAATGGTTAGCACTTTTTTTTACGTGGTTGCAATCCCGTTATGTTGCCATAACATCGCAAATCAGTCCACCTTAGGACTGCAAAATTACTATATATATTCAAAATAGTCAAAAAATATCAATTATTTTGTACCTGAATTAATTCATACCCTTTGGCAAAGTCTAACATTCTGTTTATTATCAATCCTATATCCGGTGGTAAGGATAAATTAAAGATACCTGCTATAATTGATGCAAACCTGGATCGTTCCAAGTTTAATCCAAATTATAGTTTTACTGAGTACGTGGGACACGCTGCGGAAATCGCAGAAGAAGCGGCTAATAAAAACTTTGATATTATTGTTGCGGTAGGGGGGGACGGTACCATCAATGAAATAGCTGGTAAAGTAATGCAGCAACAGAAGATCCTTGGGATTATTCCTTTTGGTTCTGGGAATGGGTTGGCACGGTTCCTGAAAATACCTATGAACACTGCTAAATCCATACAGGTGATTAATGGGTTGAATGTGATTAAGATTGATACTGGGACCTTTAACGATAAGTATTTTTTCAATATGGCGGGTATGGGATTTGATGCCCATATTAGTTCTGTATTTGTTGGAAATAAAAAAAGAGGCCTTTCTGGTTATCTAAAGCTGGGATTAAAAGAGATGCTTAATTATAAGCCTGAGACTTATCATTTACGGATAGATGGTGTGGGTTATACAAGAAAAGCGTTTGTGGTTAGTGTAGCTAATTCTTCTCAATATGGAAATAATGCACATGTTTCTCCTCAGGCATCGGTAACGGATGGACTGCTGGATGTTTGTATTATTAAGTCTTTTCCTTTATATAAAATTCCACTATTGGCCTATCATATGCTTAGTGCAAAAACTGATCAGTCTGATATGGTAGAGATTATTAGAGGAAAAGATATTCAGATCACCAGGTTAGAGGATGCAGCAATACATATTGATGGAGAACCGTTCTTTATGGGCAGGGATATTTCGGTGTCAGTTTCACCTTTATCATTAAACGTAATCGTACCTGTTGAGCAAGGTTTAAGCAAAATTAAAATATAAAAACATGAGCAACCCTAAAAAAAAATCTTTGAGTGACCTTGGCGGGATTATGTATTCTACAGACCCTTCCTTTAATTATCCGGTAGAAGAAGAAATTACTGAGGTGATTGCAAATAATCAGCAGGATTTGCGGGTAATGCTGGATCGTAAAAACAGGGGTGGAAAAGCTGTTACGCTGGTTACAGGTTATAGAGGCAGTAATGATGAATTGGAGAAACTATCCAAGATGCTGAAAACCAAATGTGGTGTGGGAGGAAGTGCTAAAGAAGGGGAGATCATTATCCAGGGGGATTTTAGGGATAAGATTGTCCAAATGTTACAAAAAGAAGGATTTAAAGTAAAAAAATCAGGCGGATAAATTAGGGTTAAAATATTGATTGTAAGATTGTTACGGTATAGTGTAATTGCTACAATATGAAGATATTTCCTTTGAAATTATATTTTTTCAACAAATATCTCCTTAGCTTTGCTTAACCAAATATTCATCTTATGAGTCAAGTTTTACTGCCTGAACCAGGTTTATCCTGGTTAAATTTAGGCGTTGAAAATGCCCTTTATCAGCTAAGTGTGCCTCAGCTGATAGAAGAAGCAATTAAAAATGGCGAAGGTACTCTTTCTTCTACAGGGGCTTTAGCTGTTGATACCGGCAAGTTTACAGGACGATCTCCTAAAGACCGGTTTATTGTTGTGGACGATATCACACGTGATACCGTTTGGTGGGGTGACATCAATATCAGGTTTAGTGCCTTGAATTTTGATTCTTTATTGCAAAAAGTTTGTGCACATCTCAATAGGAAAAAATTCTATGTGAGAGATGGTGCTGTATGTGCTGATAAAACATATCAGAAAAGTATCAGGGTGATTACAGAAACTGCTTATCAGAATTTATTTGCTAATAACTTATTTCTCAGGCCAGAAGATGGGGAGGTAAAAGAAAATCCAGAGTGGACTATTATTGCTGCGCCTGAGTTTTTAGCTGATCCTGAAATTGACGGGACCCGTCAGTCAAATTTCTCTATTTTAAATTTTTCAAAAAAAATAATCCTCATTGGAGGAACGGGATATACTGGTGAAATTAAAAAGGGAATGTTCTCTGTTTTGAACTTCATTTTACCCGAACAGTTAAAGACTCTTTCTATGCACTGTTCTGCTAATGTGGGAGTTGATGGGGATACTGCGATTTTCTTTGGTTTGTCTGGTACTGGAAAAACTACGCTGTCGGCTGATCCTGCAAGAGGATTAGTGGGTGATGATGAGCATGGTTGGGGAAACGAAACCGTGTTTAATTTTGAAGGAGGGTGTTATGCAAAATGTGTTGACCTTACAGCAGAAAAGGAACCGCAGATTTTTGATGCGATTAAATTTGGCGCTTTGTTAGAAAATATTAATTATTTTCCAGACACCAGGGTAACTGATTATTCAAATATTGAAAAAACAGAAAATACCCGGGTTGCTTATCCAATTGATTACATCAGCAACGCATTAAATCCTTCAGTTGCAGGAGTCCCTAAAAATATTTTCTTTCTGACTGCTGATGCATTTGGCGTGCTGCCTCCATTGTCCAAATTAACTCCTGGGCAGGCTATGTTCCACTTTTTGTCTGGATATACCGCTAAAGTTGCTGGTACAGAAGCTGGCATAAATGAGCCACAAGTGACTTTTTCTGCTTGTTTTGGAAAAGCATTTTTACCTCTTCACCCTACAAAGTACGCGGAACTGCTGGGTGAAAAAATGAAAAAGCATCAGGTGAGGGTCTGGTTGGTGAATACCGGATGGAGCGGAGGTGCTTATGGGGAAGGAAAGCGTATGAAATTGAGTTATACCAGGGCTTTGATATCTGCAGCTTTAGAAGGCACGCTGGAAAGCTGCGAATATTATGAACATCCCGTGTTCGGACTGTCGATTCCAGACTCTTGTCCTGGTGTTCCTTCTGAAATTCTGAACCCTGTAAATACGTGGCCGGACAAAAATAATTACGACCGTAAAGCGAATGAACTTGCAAGAGCGTTTGTAGAGAATTTTAAACAGTTTGAAGACTTTGCTAGTGCCGAAATACGGCAATCACTCCCAAAAGTTGTCGAAAACACGCTTTAAATCAATTTTTTTAGGGAAAAATTTGCATTTCAATTTTTTTTTAGTTTTCATTGTGAAAGATTGTCTCCCAAACGAGGCAATCTTTTTTAATATACACTACTGTGGAGAGAATTTTATTGCGATATTCAGATTTAAGACATAACAATTATTTTATTTAGATTTAAAATCAAAGTTATAGATTTGTTATTGCAACAATTCATTCTAATCACCGTTGTGTGTATTACAGAATATTTAATCTAATTTTATAAAAACAAAGTACTAAAAACTCAAAAACTAAAAAAATGGCAAACGCACCAAAACCAACAATTGTTAAACAAGAAAGCTCATCAGCTTCTAATCTATTCGCTACACTAGTTATCCCGATCTGTATTGTTATCGGAATCCTGATTTTTAAATTTGTTCTTGGAGATCCTACCAATTTTATTGACAACAATGCTGAAAACTTACCTAAAGTTGGTAATTATGCTGGTATGGCTTACAAAGGTGGATTTATCGTTCCAATCTTAATGGGTATGCTTTTAATGGTAGTTGTATTCTCTGTAGAGCGTTTTATCGTAATCGGAAAAGCTACTGGTACCTCTAGTCTTGATGCATTTGTTAAAAAAGTACAAGCACTTTTAAACTCAAACAATATCGAAGCTGCAATGGCAGAATGTGATAAACAAAAAGGATCGGTTGCTAACGTAATCAAATCTGGTTTGAAAAAATACCGTGAAATGGAAGTGGAAGCTAACATGGACACAGATCAAAAATGTTTAGCTATCCAAAAAGATATCGAAGAAGCAACAACTTTGGAAATGCCAATGTTAGAGCAAAACTTAACTGTAGTTGCAACTTTAGTATCTGTAGGTACATTGATGGGACTATTAGGAACAGTAACAGGTATGATCAAGGCATTTGGTGGTTTAGGTGCTTCTGGAGCTCCGGATTCAGCAGCTTTAGCAACAGGTATCTCTGAAGCCCTAATTAATACTGCAACTGGTATTGGTACTTCAACTTTAGCGATTATTATGTACAACATCTTAACTTCTAAAATTGACAAATTGACTTATGCAATTGATGAAGCTGGTTTTAGCATCATCCAAACTTATGCTTCTACGCATAAATAGAAAATAATGTAAATTTTTTTTACCGGCTTTATGGAAAACCGGAAGAATTAACATCATTATACAAAACATAAGTAATTTTTAAAATTATGGCAAGAGCAAAAGTTGCAAGAAAAAGTACCTCGATCGATATGACCGCCATGTGCGACGTGTCTTTCCTGCTGCTTACTTACTTCATTTTATCAGCAACTGCGAAACAACCAGATCCTTTGGAGGTGAACATTCCTTCATCGACCTATAAGCTTAAAGTTCCTGAGAAGGATATTTCGATCTTAACGATTGGTTCTGGAAAAGTGTTTTTCGAGACATTAGGCCAAGACATTAAAGTTAATGCGCTTGAAAAAATTGGCGAGCAGTATAAAATCACTTTTACTCCGGAAGAGAAAAAACGCTTTAGCGTAATAGGTTCTTTTGGTGTTCCGATTCAAAACCTGAAACAGTTCATCATGATGGATAGTGATCAGCGTAAGAAATCCGGACTTGAAAGTGGTATTCCTACCGATTCTACTAACAATCAGTTGCAAGACTGGATTTTACAATCGCGTAATGCGGTTGCAGAATTACATTCTGAGCCAATGCGTGTAAGTATTAAAGGGGATTCTAAAGAAGGATATCCAGAGATCAAAAAGATCGTTGATATTCTTCAGAAACAAAAAATCAATAAATTTAGTTTAGTCACTACTGCTGAGGGCAGTTAATAACGTAAATCATGGCAGAATTAGATACCTCCAGCGGGGGTGGTAAAAAAGGTGGCAAAGTAAGAACTAAAAAAGCATCTACGAAAGTAGATTTGACCGCAATGGTTGATTTAGCCTTCTTATTAATTACCTTCTTTATGTTAACCACCACGCTGAGCAAACCGACAGCAATGGATATTGCTAAGCCTGATAAAGATGATAAATCTGAAGAGAGACTGGAACTCCGGGCTTCTCAGACGATGACTATTCTTTTGGGTAAAGACAATAAAGTTGCCTGGTACATGGGAGAAGCTGGAACTGTAGCGCCTGAAATCGTAAATTTCAGTCAAATCAGACAGGCGATCCTGGATAACAAAAAGAAAGTGAAGGACGCATCTGGTAAGGACATCGTTATGGTGATTAAACCAACGTCTGGAGCGAATTATAAGAACTTTGTTGATATTATGGACGAGTTGTTGATCACTGGTATCAAAACAGCTCCAGCAATTGATGATGAAAACATCCTTGACAGTGAGAAAGCTGTGATGAAACAAGCAGGGATTTTATAGTACTATTTTTTAACATTTTAAACAACAAGCAATGTTCGGTTCTAAATTAGATTTATTCGACAAGGAATGGCTTGAGGTTGTTTTCGCTAAAAAGAACAAGGCTTACGGAGCTTACGAGTTACGTAGCCGCAATGGCGCAAATACAACAAAGGCATTACTGCTGGCATCGACAGTTTTCATATTGCTATTTCTTTTACCAAAGATTATTAGTTTAATCAAAGGACAGATTCCTGAAGAAGAGATAGTAAAACAAGTGGAAGTTGTTATGGCTACTCCACCTCCGGTGGATCCTAAAACACCACCTCCACCGCCAGTTGAGCCACCGCCCCCAAAAACGGATCAAATCAAGTTCCCTCCCCCGATTGTAAAACCGGATAATATGGTTCGTGATGAAGAGCCACCACAGATTGAACAACTGAAAGCAGCTGATCCAGGTCAGAAAACTGTAGAAGGTGATCCTACTGCGGATATCGTAGTTGTTGGTCCTGTTGGTGACGGTCCTAAACAAGCTGCTGTAGTGGAAGATACTAAAGTCTATGACTTTGTAAGTATTGAAACTCAGCCAAGTTTCCCAGGCGGTATGGATAAATTTTACGCTTACGTTGGTAAGTCTGTGAGATATCCTCCTATGGCTCAGGAAAATAATATACAGGGTAAAGTGTTTATGTCTTTCGTAGTTGAGAAAGACGGACGCTTAACAGATATCCAGGTAGTTCGTAAATTAGGTGGTGGTACTGATGAAGAAGCCATCCGGGTATTAAAGGCAAGTCCAAAGTGGACTCCTGGTATTCAGAATGGTAAACCTGTTCGTGTGAAGTATAACATACCGATCAGTTTTACATTATCTAACTAATATGTTCGACTTTAATACATTTAAACAGAAATCGCCTCAACAGCGATTTCTGTTCATTTTAGGCCTAGTGATGTTTTGCCTTTACCTCGTTTTAGGGGTGTCACTTATTTTCTGGAAAGATTTCCCGGTAGGCGATCTCAAGCCTCTTTACCGCATTTTGCTGGGTTGCTTGTTAATTGTGTATGCAGGCATCAGATTTTTCCGCTTAATTAAGCCAAACGAAGATTAAAATGAAAAAGCTCCTTTTTATCCTTCCATTATTTTTCTTCGCCGCCTGTAAGCCAAAGCCAAAGGCTGAAACTGTAGAACATACACGAACTTCGGGTACGGTAAAGATGCTTGTAGATGAAAGTTTTTCTTCTGTTCTTGCAGATCAGATCGAGATCTTCAAACTAGATTATCCAGATACAAAATTTGAGCTTACCGAGGGAAATGAAAATAAGATCATTCCTACTTTTTTGAATGATAGTGTGCGCGTGGCTATCTTATCCAGAATGCTAACTCCTGAAGAAGAAAAGGCATATAAAAAAAGAAGTATCCCAATTTTTTATTCCAGGTTTGCTATTGATGGAATTGCCCTCATTACAGGAAACACCAATGCAGATACCACAATTACTGCAGAAGAGGTTATTTCTATTTTAAAGGGAAATAACCCGTCTGGAAAAAAATTAGTTTTTGATAACGCCTATTCAAGTACAGTGCGTTACTTTAAAGACCTTGCCAAAGTAAAAGAATTACCAAAATCTGGTGTATATACTTTGTCAACTAACAATGATGTTATCAAATACATTGCAGTACATAAAGATTATATTGGTGTAGTTGGAGTCAACTGGCTGCTGGAAGGCCATAGAGATATGGTAAATTTTACTACCCAGGTTAAACTTATGGGTGTTAAGAATGTCAAAGGTAAAAAGGGTGATGATAACTTTTACCAGCCCACCCAGGAAAATTTGATTAGTGGTATTTATCCATTTCTTAGAAACATCTATATTGTAAATGCAGAAGGAAAAAACGGTTTAGGCACAGGATTTGCAACATGGTTAGTTAGCCAGCGCGGGCAGTTAATCGTACTTAAATCCGGACTTGGTCCAAATTCAATGAATTCCAGGGATTTTAATTTAAAGAGTAAATAATAAATATTATATTGAGCCCTGGTTTTAATTAATAAAAGGAATTAGACTGAAATTTGTCTGGTTTTTAATAATTATCAGTTAATATCTGGAATTTAACAATTAATACAAGCGTAATCTCGTATTTAAATGTTGATAAGACCTTAATCATTAAAAAGTAAAAAACGAAACAACGAAATCTGAAGTTTTTTAGAATCGTTACCTTTAAAATAAAAACAACAAAAGAATGAAAATGACAAAGAAAGCAATAACCTTAAGTTTAGGTTTAGTAGTGATGGGTTCTGCCTCTTTTGCTCAAAACTTAGAGGACGCGAAAAAAGCGATTGATGCGGAACAATATGCGAAAGCAACTTCGATGCTGAAATCACTGGTAAGTTCTCAGGCTAGTAAAGGCGAGAACTATTTTAGTTTAGGTGATGTGTATCTGCATAATGACTATGTTGATTCTGCTAAAGCGGTTTTTACTAAAGGAGTTGCAGCCGATCCTAAATATCCGTTAAATTATGTTGGATTAGGTCAGGCAGATCTTGCAACAAACAATGCAGCAGCAGCCAAAGTTAATTTCGATAAAGCCATTAGCATGGCATCTAAAAAAGATTTTACAACTTACTTATATATTGGTAAAGCATACCTTGCTCAGGACAAACCTGATTTCACAGCTGCTCTTCCGGTATTACAAAAAGCTGAAGAATTAGATGCGAATGATAAAGAACCTGAGACCTTTGTTGCTTTAGGTGATTTTTACGCAGCACAAAAAAAGAATTCTGAAGCGTTAAGTAACTATTTGCGTGCAATCAATATGAATGAAGGATTATTGAGAGCTAAAGTTCAGATTGGTAGAATGTACAAAGAGTCTCGTGCTTTTCCTGAATCAGAAACTCAGTTAAAAGAAGTGATTGCTGCTAATCCTAATTACGGACCGGCTTATCGTGAGATTGCTGAGCTTTACATGCAATGGGCTAACTTTGAACCTGCAAACTTTGCAGCTAAATCTGCAGAAGCTTTAACTAATTACAAAAAATATCTTGATCTTACTGATAAATCTTTTGATGCAAGATTACGTTACGCACAGTTCTTGTATTATGCTAAAGATTTCAAAACGTTAGAGACTGAAACTGCTGATTTAGCAAGATTATATCCTAACAATTCTAAAGCTTTGGTAATTAGTCGTTTGCAAGCTTACTCTGCTGCTGAGAATAAAAATCCTGAAGGCTTAAAATTACTGAATGATTTCTTTGCTAAGAATACAGACACTTCTCGTTTGGTTAGTGCGGATTACCTTTATTTAGGTAAAGCACAATTAGAAGCGAAACAAGATAGTTTGGCATTAATCAATATTACTAAAGCAGTGGAGAAAGATTCTACGAACTCAGTAGCATTAGAGGATGTTGGGAAATCGCTGATCGCTGCTAAAAAATATAAAGAAGCAGGTGATGCGTATGCCTTAGCAATTAAAGCAAATTCTGCTAGCCAAAGTACATTGACTAACTACTACTATGTTGGTATTTCCAGATATTTCCAATATGCGCAGGAAATGGGTAAAGACAAAAATGCAGCTAAAACGCCTTTAGTTGAAGCCGATTCTGCTTTTGCTCATATGAACAAAGTTTCACCTGAATTTACATTAGCTTACATTTACAGAGGCCGTATTGCGGGCTTAAACGATGATTCAGTTAACCCTAAATTCTTAAGTACTCCATATTATGAGCAGTACTTAGATTTAGTAACAGTTAAAAAACCTGAAATTGGTGCATTGCCTGCTGAGAAAAAGAACTTAGTTGAAGCTTATTATAATTTAGGTTTTGCTTTCTCTGCTACTGATAAAGTAAAAGCAACAGATTTCTTTAATAAAGCTTTAGCTCTTGATCCTGCAAATGCAAATGCAACACAGGGATTGAAACAGCTTACTACTCCAGCTGCTAAAGCGCCAGTTAAAAAGAAATAATATTAATAATAGAATTTGAAAAGGCAGGGTTGTTAATCCTGCCTTTTTCTGTTACTTTTGTCCCAAACTCAATTTTATATGGAAACCCAAAGTCTACCTTCAGATTTTTTACCTATTATTTTTCAGGTTATCGTTGCTTTAGGATTTGTAGTAGTTACGCTAATTGCTACCCACTTTTTAGGTCCTGCACGTAAAACGAATGATAAGTTATCTACTTTTGAAGCGGGTGTAAAGGTGATTGGTAATGCCCGTCAGCCTTTCTCTATTAAATATTTTCTTGTGGCTATCCTTTTTGTTCTGTTTGACGTAGAAGTGATTTTCATGTATCCATGGGCTGTAAATTTCAGGGAACTTGGATGGCCTGGCCTTATCGAGATGTTTGTCTTTATGGGAACGTTACTCTTAGGGTTTATTTATATCTTGAAAAAGAAAGCTTTAGATTGGAACTAATCTATTTAGATCGTTTCTAAATCTATCTGTAAGCAAGCTTTTGCCCTCTATTTATCGTAGATTTGTGGTTCATTCTATATAGAATGAGCCTTTTTTGTTTTATGATATGAGTGACATCAATATAGTAGACGCGCCTCCAGGCATAGAGGGATCTGGTTTTTTTGCCACCTCTTTAGATAAGGTTATCGGGTTAGCCCGTTCCCATTCATTATGGCCTTTGCCTTTTGCAACTTCTTGCTGCGGAATAGAATTTATGGCTACCATGGGTTCACATTACGATTTGGGACGCTTTGGTTCTGAGCGTTTAAGTTTTTCTCCGCGTCAGGCAGATTTGCTTATGGTTATGGGTACAATCGCAAAAAAAATGAGCCCTGTGTTAAAACAGGTCTATTTACAGATGGCAGAACCCCGCTGGGTAATTGCTGTTGGTGCATGTGCATCAAGCGGAGGGATTTTTGATACTTATTCTGTTTTACAGGGTATTGATGAAATTATCCCTGTTGACGTTTATGTTCCGGGCTGTCCTCCAAGGCCAGAGGCTATCTTAGATGGCTTTGGTAAGATACAGGAGCTGGTAAGGAATGAGTCTGGCAGAAGGCGCCATTCTGATCAATACAAACAAATGTTGGCTTCATACGGAATAGAATAATGGCAGAGGTTACAAATAGCAGTGTAATACAATTATTAGGCGAACAGTTTGGCAATAAAGTAACTGGAGTAGATGAGCCATATGGCTTACTGACTGTGGAAACGACTAAGGATATCATTATTGATGTTCTTAAATTCTTAAAGGATGGTTCGGCAACCGGCTTTAGCTACCTTACTGATATCACGGCTGTTCATTATCCGGAAAGAAACCATATCGCTGTAGTTTATCATTTACATAACCTGGTAGCGAAAAACAGGATCAGGGTTAAAGTTTTTATTCATGAACATACACCTACAATTCCTACAGCTACTGTGCTTTGGAATGGTGCAAATTGGATGGAAAGAGAGACTTATGACTTTTTCGGAGTAAAATTTGAAGGCCATCCGGATCTGAGAAGAATATTGAACATGGATGAACTGGATGTTCACCCAATGTTAAAGCAGTATCCTCTGGAAGATCCAAACAGAGTTGATAAAAAGGACGAATACTTTGGTAGATAAGCACATGAATCACAATTACCCGGTATATACAGATAATGACCCGCAGGAAGAGCTGGTAACCCTAAATTTAGGCCCCACTCACCCGGCAACACATGGTGTTTTCCAAAACGTACTTCAGTTAGACGGAGAACGTATCGTAAGTGGGATTTCTACTATTGGATATATTCACCGCGCATTTGAAAAAATAGCTGAACACAGGCCGTTTTATCAAATCACCCCATTAACAGACAGATTAAATTACTGCTCGTCGCCAATCAATAACATGGGATGGCACATGACGGTAGAGAAATTGTTAAGTATAAAAGTTCCTAAACGTGTTGATTACCTTCGTATCATCGTCATGGAACTGGCTCGTATTTCAGATCATATTATCTGTAATACTATCATCGCACAGGATACAGGTGCAACTACTACTTTCTTATATCTTTTTCAATTCAGAGAACATATCTATGAAATTTATGAAGAAATTTGCGGAGCAAGGTTGACCACGAATATCGGGCGTATAGGTGGATTTGAGCGCGACTTTAATGACATTGCTTTTGCAAAGATCAATAAATTCCTAAAAGAGTTTCCTGTAGCACTGAAAGAGTTTGAAAACCTTTTAAACCGTAACCGTATTTTTATTGACCGTACTGCCGGTGTGGCTTGTGTTACTCCTGAGATGGCGTTGAGCTATAGCTGGAGCGGCCCATTATTGCGTGCTACTGGTGTAGATTATGATGTGCGTGTAAGTGAGCCATATTGTTCTTATGATGAGTTCGATTTTGAAGTTCCAGTTGGGACTAGCGGTGATATATATGACCGTTACCTGGTTAGGAACGAAGAGATGTGGCAGAGCTTAAGTTTGATTGAACAGGCTATGGAGAAAGTTAAACAGGAACCAGCAGGAGTTTTCCATGCAGATGTGCCTGATTATTATTTGCCTGCTAAAGAAGAAGTATATAATAATATGGAAGCATTGATCTATCATTTCAAGATTGTAATGGGTGAGATTGATGCGCCAAAGGCTGAGGTTTACCATGCTGTTGAAGGCGGAAATGGAGAGCTTGGATTTTATCTGATCAATGATGGTGGAAGAACACCTTACCGTCTGCATTTTAGAAGACCAAGTTTTATTAATTATTCCATGTATGCAAAAATGAGTGAGGGGATGTTATTATCTGATGCCATTATCAACATGAGTAGTATGAATATTATTGCCGGAGAATTAGATGCTTAGAGTAGAAGAAGAACAACCCGTAGTTTTTTCATCGGCTTTGGTTGCAAAGTTTGATGATCTTACCAGTAGATACCCTGAAGGTAAACAGAAGTCGGCATTGTTGCCTGTGCTTCATGAAGTTCAGGCTGAATTAGGATGGTTAAGTCCAAATGCAATGGACCAGGTGGCTGCATATCTTAAAATTGAACCTATCGAAGTTTATGAAGTAGCTTCGTTTTATAGCATGTACTTCCTGAAGCCGCAGGGTAAATATGTTTTGGAAGTTTGCCGTACCGGGCCTTGCTGCCTGGTAGGTGCAGAAAAACTGATGGATCATATTGGACAAACGCTGGGTGTAAAAGAAAATGAAGTCACTCCTGATGGATTATTTAGCTGGAGAGGCGTAGAATGTCTTGCTGCATGTGGCTTTGGCCCGGTGCTTCAAATTGGTCCGGAGTACACATTCTATGAAAATCTTGACGCACAAAAAGTAGACACATTGATAGAAGAATTACGCAAAAAATAATGGCCCGTAAACTCTTATTAGAACATATAAACGTACCTGGCATCAATACATTTGATGTTTACCGTCAGAAAGGCGGTTACCGCGCTGTGGAAAAAGCTTTAAAAACGCTTACTCCTGATGAAGTAGTGGAAGAGGTTAAGAAATCTGGTTTACGCGGAAGAGGCGGTGCTGGTTTCCCTACAGGTATGAAGTGGAGCTTTCTGGCTAAACCAGAAGGTGTTGCACGTTACCTGGTTTGTAATGCGGATGAATCAGAGCCTGGAACTTTTAAAGACCGGTATTTGATGACTTACATTCCTCATGCATTAATTGAAGGAATGATCGTTGCCAGTTATGCTTTAGGCGCTAAAACGTCGTATATCTACGTACGTGGAGAAATGATGCCACAGATCAGGATATTGGAAAGGGCAATTGCAGAAGCAAAAGCTGCAGGTTTCCTTGGAAAGAATATTTTAGGGACTGGTTATGACCTGGAGTTATACGTTCAGCCTGGTGGCGGAGCTTATATCTGTGGGGAAGAAACAGCCTTATTGGAATCACTGGAAGGAAAAAGGGGTAATCCAAGGATTAAACCTCCATTTCCTGCAATTGCAGGTTTATATGGGTGTCCAACAGTGGTAAATAACGTAGAATCAATTGCTGCTGTTGTTCCAATCATTAATGATGGTGGCGACGAGTATATGAAGATTGGTATTGGCCGCAGTACGGGTACAAAATTAATTTCTGCATCAGGTAATTTAGTTAGACCTGGAGTATATGAAATTGAATTGGGATTACCTGTTGAAGAGTTTATTTATTCTGATGAATATTGTGGTGGTATAGCGAATGGAAAAAGATTGAAGGCAACTGTTGCCGGAGGTTCTTCTGTTCCGGTATTACCTGCTAACCTGACTTTGAAATTAGCCAATGGTGATCCAAGGTTAATGAGCTATGAATCATTATCTGAAGGTGGTTTTGCTACGGGTACCATGATGGGTTCTGGTGGTTTTATCGCTTTTGATGAAGATCAGTGCATTGTAAGGAATACCTGGAATTTCTCCCGTTTTTATCATCATGAAAGTTGCGGACAATGTTCGCCTTGTCGTGAAGGTACCGGATGGATGGAAAAGGTATTACACCGTTTAGAACATGGACATGGTAAAATGAGCGATATCGACCTGTTGGTTGATGTTTCTAAAAAGATTGAAGGAAATACAATTTGTCCGCTTGGGGATGCTGCTGCCTGGCCTGTTGCGAGTGCGATCAGACATTTCAGAGATGAATTTGAATGGCATGTTAGAGAACCATTAAAAAGCCTTCAGACAAATTATGGTATCGCAAAGTATGCGGAACCTATTGCTAAGGCAGAAGTGACTACAGATAATTAACGAGAAGATCCTTTAACAATGAGTGAAAAAGTTAAGGTAACCATAGACGGTATAACCGTTGAAGTAGAGCCCGGTACAACGATCCTGAATGCTGCAAGGCAAATTGGAGGTGATATCGTACCTCCTGCAATGTGCTACTATTCAAAATTAGAAGGTAGTGGTGGGAAATGTCGTACCTGTATTGTGAAAGTAAGCAAAGGATCTGAAAAAGATCCAAGGCCAATGCCTAAATTGGTTGCTTCTTGCCGTACAACAGTAATGGATGGTATGGAGGTGCAGAATATTACTTCTCCAGAAGTATTGGAAGCGCGTGCAGGTGTGGTAGAAATGTTATTGATTAACCATCCGCTGGATTGCCCGGTTTGTGACCAGGCAGGGGAGTGTGACCTTCAGAATTTAGGTTATGAGCATGGTTTGCAAAAAACAAGATATGAATTTGAGCGGCGTACTTTTGAACGTATAGATATTGGTGATAAAATCCAGTTGCATATGAACAGGTGTATTTTATGCTACCGTTGTGTGTTTACTGCAGACCAGATCACAAATAAAAGGGTGCATGGTATCTTGAATAGAGGTGACCATTCTGAAATTTCTACCTATATCCAGACTGCAGTTGATAATGATTTCTCAGGAAATGTGATTGATGTATGTCCGGTAGGTGCTTTGACTGATAAAACTTTCCGTTTTAAAAATAGGGTTTGGTTTACTAAACCTGTTGATGCACATAGAGATTGCCCTACTTGTAGTGGTAAAGTAACCGTTTGGTATAAAGGGGAGAATGTTTTACGTGTTACTGCACGTAAAGATATTTATGGTGAGGTTGAGGAATTCATTTGTAATACTTGCCGATTTGATAAGAAAAGGACTGATGATTGGGTTCTTGAACATCCTACACATATCAGTGATGCTTCTGTAATTGCTTCTAATCATTATGAGACGATGATTCCTTTACCTGTAATACAGGAAGATCTTCGTTTAAAAGCAGCCAATAAAGTTGAACTGGAAAAAACCGCTAAATTCTAATGGATATCTCATTTGTAATAGAAAAATTTATACTTGTAGCTATCATTTTTGGTATAAGTTTAGTGATCGCAATGTATTCTACATATGCGGAAAGAAAAGTAGCTGCCTTTTTGCAGGACAGACTTGGTCCTGACCGTGCTGGTCCGGCTGGTATGTTTCAGCCATTGGCTGATGGGTTAAAAATGTTCATGAAAGAAGAGATCATTCCTACCCACGCCAGTAAATGGTTATTTATGGTAGGGCCTGGCCTGGCTATGTTAACCGCTTGTATTGGTACTGCGGTTATTCCATGGGGAAGTGCAATTAATGTAGGTGGCAGGATTATTCCGCTTCAGGTTACTGATATTAACGTTGGTGTGCTTTATATCTTTGGTGTAGTTTCATTAGGGGTTTATGGCGTTATGATTGGCGGATGGGCTTCAAATAATAAATATTCGTTATTAAGTGCAATCCGTGCAGCTTCTCAGAACATTAGTTATGAAGTAGCGATGGGGCTTTCTATTATCGCCCTGCTATTGGTAACTAATACAATGAGCCTGAAAGAAATTGTAGAGAATCAACATGGATGGCACTGGAATGTGCTTTACCAGCCGCTTGGATTTTTACTTTTTATTATCTGTTCTTTTGCAGAAACGAATAGGGCACCATTTGACCTTCCAGAGTGTGAAACTGAGCTTATCGGTGGTTACCATACTGAATATTCCTCCATGAAACTAGGTTTCTATTTATTCGCAGAATACATCAACATGTTTGTGTCTTCGGCTGTAATGGCAACTTTATATTTTGGTGGATATAATTATCCTGGAATGGATTGGGTATTGATTCAGACAGGCCCGGTAATTGCACCATTGATTGGAACAGCGGTACTGTTTTTTAAAATATTCTCATTCATATTTTTCTTTATGTGGGTAAGATGGACAATTCCGCGTTTCCGTTATGATCAGCTGATGCACCTGGGTTGGAAAGTACTGATCCCACTGGCAATAGCGAATGTAATTATCACGGGTATCGTGATTGCAATAGTAGAAAAGTTTTAACTATCCGCTCTGCGGATATAACAAGGAGGTTTAATGGAACCATTAACCAATAAGAAGAAAGTATTAGTACAAAAGCCACTTACCTTTGCTGAACGGATTTATCTGCCAGCATTGACCAAAGGACTATCGATCACAATAAGTCACTTTTTTAAGAAAGAGGCAACGATCAGATATCCGGAAGTGCAGCGTGAGATGTCTATTAACTGGAGAGGGATGCACTCCCTTAAAAGAGATGAGGATGGCAAAGAACGCTGTACGGCATGTGGACTTTGTGCTTTATCATGTCCTGCAGAAGCAATCACTATGATTGCAGCAGAGCGGAAGCCAGAAGAAAAAGATTTATACAGAGAAGAAAAGTACGCTTCAGTATATGAAATTAACATGCTTCGCTGCATTTTTTGCGGTTTATGTGAAGAGGCTTGTCCTAAAGAAGCAATTTATCTTGACGGGCCTATTGTGCCGTCTGATTATTTACGTAAGGATTTCATCTACGGTAAAGATAAACTCGTAGAGCAGCCTTTAGAAATGAAATAGAAGCTTAGTGCTTCTGATTATAAACAAGTTTATACATTTGCCGCTTAACCGGCTTTAAAACAAAAATAATTAATGGGTACATCAGTATTCTATTTGGTCGCTTTCTTAAGCATCTTCTTTTCACTCATGGTGATCTTTGCGAAAAACCCTGTGCATAGTGTGCTTTACCTGATCGTAACTTTTTTTACGTTCACGGTCCATTACATTCTTTTGAATGCGCAATTTTTAGCCGTCGTAAACTTTATTGTTTATATGGGTGCAATTATGGTGTTATTTCTCTTTGTACTGATGTTGCTAAACTTGAACAAAGACAATGAGCCTTTAAAATCAGGCCTGGTAAAAGTGGTTGGTATTGTTGCAGGATGTTGTTTAGTGGTGACACTGATCGGGTCTTTAAAGGCTACAGCAGTTTCAGATCCATTGGTACTGCAAAATCCTAACCTTGGCCTTGTTAAAAACCTGGGTAAAGAATTGTTTGGACCTTTTATGTTGCCATTTGAACTGTCTTCCATCTTATTGCTTACAGCAATGGTTGGTGCAGTGTTATTAACTAAAAAAGAAAAAGTATAGTGGAAAATCTTACTCAAAATCTACAGGGCGTACCGCTTAACCATTATATCTGGTTAAGTGCTATTATTTTTACGATTGGCGTAATAGGTGTGCTTACCCGCAGAAACGCGATCGTAATTTTTATGTCGGTTGAGTTGATGCTAAATGCAGTCAATTTGTTGCTTACCGCTTTTTCAGTACATAGCAATGACCCATCCGGACAAGTATTTGTGTTTTTCATTATGGCATTAGCCGCTGCAGAAGTAGCAGTAGGCTTAAGTATAATTGTGATGGTTTATAGAAACACACAGTCTACAGATATTAATGTATTGAATCGCCTTAAGTGGTAATTATTAAGAATAAATTATAAAATGATAAATTTAGTTTGGCTGGTTCCGTTAATTCCCTTTTTAGGCTTCGTGATCAACGGTCTCGGAAGAAATACATTATCTAAAAGCCTGGTTGGTTTTATTGGGAGTGGCGTTATATTAATCTCTTTTGTGATCAGTATCGCAATATTTTTAGCTTTAGGCAATGACCCTGTTAAATCACATGAGATCTTTTTGTTCGACTGGATTAATGCTGGTTCCTTGCATATTCCTGTTTCTTTCCTGATTGATCCGCTGAGTTCAATCATGTTATTAATCATTACCGGAATCGGATTTCTGATCCATATATATTCTATCGGTTATATGCATGATGATGAAGGATTTGGAAAGTTCTTCAGCTATTTAAATCTATTTATCTTTTTCATGCTCTTATTGGTGCTTGGATCAAACTATATTGTCATGTTCATTGGATGGGAGGGCGTTGGTTTATGTTCTTATCTGCTGATTGGATTTTGGTTTACCAATAGCAGCTATGCAACTGCAGCAAAAAAAGCATTTGTAATGAACCGTATTGGAGATCTTGGATTTCTGATTGCAGTGTTCCTCATCTTTACTACTTTCGGTAGTGTAGAATTTTCAAAGATTTTTCCTTTAGCAAGTAACATGCTTCCTGGAGATTCCACGATTGCATTAATCGCTTTACTGTTATTTATTGGGGCATGTGGTAAATCTGCTCAAATTCCATTGTTTACCTGGTTGCCAGATGCGATGGCTGGGCCAACACCAGTATCTGCACTGATTCACGCAGCAACGATGGTAACAGCAGGGATATATATGATTGCCCGTTCTCATATCATTTTCGATCTTGCTCCAGTTGTACAGCACCTTATTGCAATTATCGGATTAGCGACAGCCGTATTGGGTGCTATTGTTGCTTTAACCCAGACAGATATTAAAAAGGTATTGGCTTATTCTACAGTTTCTCAGTTAGGTTATATGTTCCTTGGTTTAGGTGTTGGTGCCTATAATGGTTCCTTCTTTCACGTAATTACCCACGCGTTCTTCAAAGCGTTGTTATTCTTATGTGCAGGTTCAGTTATCCATGCCATGCATCATGACCAGGATATGAGACATATGGGTGGATTGCGTAAAAAGCTGCCAGTTACTTTTATCACGATGTTAATTGGTACCATTGCCATCTCTGGTTTACCTCCATTCTCTGGTTTCTTTTCAAAAGATGAAATATTAGCCCATACTTTTGAGCATAATCAACTAATGTGGGGTATTGCAGTATTTACGGCATTCCTTACTGCATTCTATATGTTCAGGATGTTATTCCTTACATTTTTTGGAACTTATCGCGGAACGCACCATGCCGAGGAAAAGATTCATGAATCTCCTGTTAGTATGACATTTCCTTTGGTAGTACTAGCTATCCTTTCTGCAATTGGCGGTATCATTGGTATTCCAGAAGTACTTGGCGGCCACCATTGGTTATCACACTGGTTATCTCCTGTAATTCCATTGCATGAAGGAACAGCAGATCATAACACAGAATACATGCTAATGGCTGTCTCCGTTGCTGGCGTAGTGTTTGCTATCGCGTTTGCTTATCGTAAATATGTTAGAATGAACCACATTCCTGTTTCAGATGAAGGTGAACGTTCTGCATTAGCGAAGTTATCTTATCATAAGTTTTATATCGATGAAATCTATGATGCTGTAATCAGGAAGCCACTTGATGCAATCTCAGGTGTATTCTATAAAGTATTTGATCAGAAAATTATTGACGGTATCGTGAATGGATTAGGCTGGAGTACTTCAGAAGCTAGTAAAGGGGTTAGACTATTACAATCGGGTAATGTTGGCTTCTATATTTTTATGATGGTAGTCGGAATCATCTCGTTGTTATTGTATACTTATTTATCTCTATAAAAGATCGTCCAAAGAAACATAATGGAACAACTTTTAATACTTCTTATATTTTTACCATTGCTAGGTGCGCTGATTACAGCCTTTACCGGCAATGCAGCAAAACATGTAGCTTTAGTTTTTGCTATTGCTTCCCTGGCAGTTACCGCGGTGATCGCTACTCAGTTTATTCCAGATGCAAGTACCCAGTTTGTGGTCAACTTGCCATGGATTAAAGACTTGGGGATTAGTTTTCACGCAGGAATTGATGGGATTAGTTTAATCACGGTATTGCTAACAAATGTCCTGGTTCCTATTATTATTTTAGCCAGTTATCAGCAAGATTATAAGAAACCTAATTCATTCTTTGCGCTGATCCTGTTTATGCAGACCGGTTTGCTAATCGTATTTACAGCAATGGATGCTTTTCTATTCTATATTGGATGGGAAGCGGCATTGATCCCGATTTATTTCATCTGTGCAATTTGGGGAGGTAAAGACCGGATTAAGGTTAACATGAAATTCTTTGTTTATACCATTGCGGGCTCATTATTTATGCTATTAGGTATCATTTACCTTTATCTGCAAAACCCAGCACATAATTTTGATATACAAGCTTTTTATCAGCTTAACCTTGATCCTGCGCAGCAAGGCTGGATATTTTGGTCATTCTTTATTGCCTTTGCTATAAAAATGCCAATTTTTCCTTTCCATACCTGGCAACCAGATACCTATACAGAAGCTCCTGCAGCAGGAACAATGTTGCTTTCTGGTATTATGTTGAAGATGGGTATCTATGGAGTGATCAGATGGCTATTGCCGATTGTTCCAGCGGGAGTTCAAGACTGGGCTACTACAGCAATTGTATTATCAATTATTGGAATTGTCTACGCCTCACTGATTGCATTCACACAAAAGAATGCGAAAAGATTAGTTGCCTATTCTTCGATTGCACACGTTGGATTAATCTCTGCTGGTATTTTTGCATTGAATGCGCAAGGAATGCAAGGTGCAATGATCCAAATGTTAAGTCATGGAGTTAACGTTGTCGGATTGTTCTTCGTTTTAGATATCATCTATTCTAGAGTGAAAACCAATAAAATTGCTGATTTGGGTGGTATTGCAAAAGAAGCACCTAAACTGGCTATTGCATTTCTGATTATTGTATTAGGAACAGTTGCTTTACCAGGTACTAATGGTTTTATAGGAGAATTCTTATTATTAATGGGCGTCTACCAATTTAATATCTGGGCGGTAGTATTTGCCGGGCTTACTATTATCTTTGGTGCTGTCTACATGTTTAGGATGTATCAGGGCATCATGTTGGGTAAAACAAATGAAGTTACAGTTGGATTTGCTGACATCAGGGGTTCTGAGCAGCTTGTTCTTATTATTATATGTGCGTTAATCATTGTTTTAGGTGTCTATCCTAAACCAATCCTTCATTTATCAGAAGCTTCGGTACAACAATTATTAGAACAGATCAGTCAAAAATTAACATCGGTAAAATAAGGAAATGAATATCATTATAACAATTGTTGTTACAGCACTAGCGGTGCTTTATGCAGGTTTATTTAAAGCCTCAAAAGCTTTATTACCGCTAACTTTAGTTGGTCTGTTAACTGCTCTGGGCTTTGCAGTATTCTCCTGGGATTCTAATATCACTTATTATGGAATGATGGAGATGGATAATTTTGCTATAGCATTCTCATCCCTGACCATCTTAGGAACAATATTTATCTTTTTGCTAACACAGAATTATTTTGCTAAAAACAGTGAAAATATAGCTGAATATTATACTCTGATCTTGTTTGCTCTTTCTGGCATTGTGATCATGGTATCTTATACAAACATGGCCATGTTATTTATTGGTATTGAGATCATGTCAGTTGCTTTATACATCCTTGTAGGCATAAGAAAAAATAACTTTGCTTCTAATGAAGCATCATTAAAATACTTTTTGATGGGGGCATTCTCTACAGGCTTCCTGCTATTCGGAATTACGTTGGTTTATGGAGCAACAGGTTCATTTAACCTGGCTACAATTAATCAATACCTGGTTGGTAACTACCAGACAGTATCTCCGTTATTTTATCCAGGATTGATTCTGATCATGATTGGTTTATGCTTCAAGATCGGTGCTGCTCCTTTTCATTTCTGGACACCTGATGTTTATGAAGGCGCCCCTTCATTGATTACAGCATTTATGTCTACTGTAGTTAAAACAGCTGGTTTTGCGGCCTTTTTACGTTTGTTTGCAGGTACATTTGCACCATTACATGATTTCTGGATGCCACCATTAATGGCTATTGTTTGCCTAACCTTATTTATTGGTAATGTAACAGCACTTTTTCAGAAAAATTTTAAAAGAATGCTTGCCTATTCAAGCATTTCACATGCTGGTTATTTACTGTTCTCGTTAATCACGCTTACGGCTTCTTCTGCAAGTAATGTATTAGTTTATGCTGCTGCATACACTTTTGCCAGTATTGTAGCATTTGCAGTACTTATACTTGTGAAACAAAAAACCGGAGGTGATAATTTTGAAAGTTTTAATGGATTAGGTAAACGTAATCCTGTAGCTGCACTTTCTCTTACTATTGCGATGTTATCTCTAGCTGGGATTCCTCTTACTGCAGGTTTCATCGGTAAATATCTGATGTTCCTCAATGTAATGAATGAATATAATATCTACCTGGTTGGTTTTGCAATTTTAAATGCTCTTGTAGGCTTTTACTATTACTTAAAGGTAATTGTAGCGATGTACTTTAAAGAAGGTACTGAGATTGAGCTGAACATCCCGATGCAGTACAAAGTTGTTCTGGTATTATCAGTAGTCATTACCTTAATTTTAGGGGTATATCCTTCGGTAATTTTAAATTTGATATAAGCATTTCTCAGGAAAATTATTTGTAGTTTTACGAATACTTGAACTATGCACGATTTCTGGACTTCCTTACATCAGTTTATTGATCCTGAGAAATTACTCAAAGAAGGTGGTTTTTACGTCGTGATGTTCGTGATTTTTGCCGAAACAGGACTATTTTTTGGGTTCTTCCTTCCTGGTGATTACCTGCTTTTTCTGGCGGGTATGTTTGTTGCAACCGGAAAACTAGATGTCAATATCTATGTACTTATACTGGGACTGATCGCTGCCGCTATTTCTGGTAACTTTACCGGTTATTGGTTTGGAAAAAAAACAGGACCAGTTTTATATCACCGAAAGGATACTTTCTTTTTTAAAAAGAAGTACCTTAAAGCTGCAGAACTTTATTATAATAAACAAGGTGCATTTGCTTTGATCATGGGCAGGTTTGTCCCTATTGTAAGAACTTTTGCTCCTATTATTGCCGGGGTTGTCAAGCTTGAGTTCAAAAAGTTTGCATTATATAATATTTGCGGTGCATTTTTATGGATTACATCTTTAACTTTGCTGGGATATTTTCTTGGCAGGAGATTTGAAAAGGAAATTAATGCCTACCTGCTTTATATTATTGTAGGTTTTATAGTAATAACAACAATTCCCGTGATTTATACTTTTTTAAAGAAAAGGGTAGAACATAATAACAACGAAGACATTTCAAACACTGAATAATAAATGAGTATAGACCCAAACCACCCCTGGCATAATGTTTCCCCAGGTGCTAATTTACCAGAATCGGTAAATGCTATTATCGAAATCCCAAAAGGATCAAAAGCGAAATACGAAATAGATAAAGATTCTAATTTAATAAAATTAGACCGCGTGCTTTTTTCTTCTGTAATGTACCCTGCTAATTACGGGTTCATTCCACAAACTTATTGTGATGACAATGATCCTTTAGATATTCTTGTTTTATGTTCAGTTGATGTATATCCGCTAACGTTACTTGAAGCTAAAGTTATTGGTGTGATGCATATGGTAGACAATGGAGAGCAAGATGATAAGATCATTGCCGTGGCTAAACATGATATGTCGGTAAATTATATTAATGATATATCTGAATTGCCGCCACACCAGATGAAAGAAATCGTAAGATTCTTCCAGGATTATAAAGCTTTAGAGATGAAAAACGTAACTATCGAAAAACTGATGGGCGTTAGTTATGCTTATAAAGTAATTGAGGAAAGTATTGAACTTTATAATAGTACATTTAGAAATAACTCTTAATGGGCTTTCAAATATTCTTAACCTTTTTCTTGGTCGTCTTAAACGGCTTTTTCGTTGCAGCTGAGTTTGCAATAGTTAAAGTCAGAGCGTCGCAAATAGAAATTAAAGCTAAATCTGGTAATAGAGTAGCTAATATTGCTAAATATATTACACAACACCTTGATGGATACCTGGCTGCAACACAGCTGGGTATTACATTAGCATCACTAGGACTAGGCTGGGTCGGAGAATCAGTAATGGAACATCTGTTACATAATTTGTTAACCTCATTAAACCAAACCCCGGCATTCATTGAATCTTTCTCTAAAACAGCTTCCCCGATTATTGCATTTAGTTTCATTACTATCATGCATATCGTATTTGGAGAGCTTGCCCCAAAGTCAATTGCCATTCAGCGTCCTGTAGCCACTACACTTTTCATTTCTGTACCCTTACAAATCTTTTATGTAGTCTTCAGGCCATTTATCTGGCTATTAAACGGTTTTGCCAATATTATTCTGAAAGTATTTGGTATCTCTACTATTGGGGGCCACGAAGCGGTACACAGTACAGAAGAATTGTATTACCTGCTTGATCAGGGAAAAGAAAGCGGCGCATTGGATACCAACGAGCATGAGTTAATCCGAAATGTATTTGATTTCAATGAGCGTGTGGTTAAGAACATCATGGTTCCCCGTACAAAGATATCTGGTATAGAGCTGTCAACTCCAAAAGAAGAAGTGATCGCACTGATCATTGCGGAAGGATATTCAAGAATGCCTGTTTATGATGATATTATTGATAAAATTATAGGTATCATACACGCTAAGGACGTTTTACCTCTATTAGCAGGAAATAAAGAATGGTCACTTAAAGACATCATTAGAAAACCTTATTTCGTTCCTGAAACGAAGAAGATAAATGATCTTTTAAGTGAATTGCAGCAGAAACGTATCCAGATTGCAATTGTAATTGATGAATTTGGAGGTACTGCAGGTATGGTTACTTTAGAAGATATTGTAGAAGAGATTGTTGGAGAGATCCAGGATGAGTACGATGAAGAAAAACCTACGGTCGAAAAAATATCAGATACTGAATTTGTGATCAATGCCTATGCTACCGTTTACGATGTAAACGAACATCTACCGCATGATCTTCCTGAAGATTTAGATTTTGACACAGTCGGCGGCTTAGTTTCACACGCATTTGGGAAAATTCCTGATGTGGGTGATAGTGAAGAATGTTATGGATATCTTTTTACTATTCTTAAAAAGACAGAACAAAATATTGAAACGATCAAGCTTGAACTGGTGATCGAAAAAAATGATATGGTAGATAACCATTAATAACAACTGATGCACGTTTTTTATACCCCTGATATTACTGCTGAAGAATATATACTGAATGAGGAAGAAAGCCGGCACTGTATGAAAGTGCTGCGCCTTATCATTGGTGATGTTGTTCATTTAATTGATGGCAGGGGTGGGTTATATGAAGCAGAGATTATTAATGAGTCTAAAAGGAACGTTACCCTTAGGGTACTCAGTACTATTGCTGAATATCAAAAAAGAAACCATCATCTTCATATTGCCGTAGCACCAACAAAAAATATAGACCGGCTAGAATGGTTTTTAGAAAAAGCCACTGAAATTGGAATAGATCAAATTACACCATTAATCTGTGATCGTTCAGAACGCAAAATAGTTAAGGAAGACCGCCTCAATAAAGTGATAACCTCAGCAGTAAAACAATCTCTTCAAGCTTACCACCCAATTTTAAACGAGGCTGTTAGCTTCAAAGAATTTATTTCTTCACAAAGTGCAGATCATAAAATGATCGCTCATTGTGTAGATGGAGAGCCTCGTAATTTTATTAGTCAGATTTCTGTTCCTGGCCAGCAGTACTTAATCCTGATTGGTCCTGAAGGAGACTTTACACCACATGAAATAGAACTGGCCTTGCAAAATGATTTTAAACCATTAACTTTAGGTAATACACGTCTGCGGACAGAAACTGCTGCACTTGCAGCATGTTTTGAGGTGAATTACTTAAACAGATGAAATTAAAATTACTGATTTTCCTTTTCTTGCTTCCTTTTTTTCTTAGCAGTTTTCAGGCACCTGCTTATCAGTTAGCGCGCTTAAAATATAGCGGCGGTGGAGATTGGTATGGAAATAGAACGGCACTCACTAACCTTATTTCATTTTGTAACCAGCAACTTCATACTAATTTCTCTGCAGAAGAAGCAATTGTAGAGGCCGGTAGCCCTGAAATCTTCAATTACCCGCTGATTTATCTGACTGGCCATGGTAACATTGTGTTTAGTCCACAAGAAGTGCAAAACTTAAGAAAGTATCTTATCGGAGGAGGATTTCTCCATATCGATGATAATTATGGGTTCGATAAGTTTATCCGTATACAAATGAAAAAAGTATTTCCTGAACTGTCTTTTATCGAATTACCAGCCGGACACCCCATTTATAACCAAAAATTTAAGTTTCCGGGCGGCTTGCCAAAAATTCATGAACATGATGCTAAACCAGCACAAGGCTTTGCTTTAATAAAAGACGGACGTTTAATTTGTTATTACTCCTATGAGAGCGATTTAGGGAATGGATGGGAAGATGCCGGTACTTATCCAGAAGATACGGCTGAAAAGCGAACAGCCGCGCTTAAAATGGGCGCAAATTTAGTTGAATATGTATTAATCCATTAAAAGATGTATAAAGTAAAAGTAAATAATAGTGCGCGTCACTTTGAGTTCACTGGTGCAGATCGTTCTTTTCAGCTTGATGGGGAAAATCTTGCCTTTGATGTAATTGAAATTAATGATGGACAATTACATTTTCTATATCAGAACAAATCCTATCATGCAGAAATTGTTCTGGAAAATAGTGCGGATAAGACGCTGATAGTTAAAGTTAATGGAAAGTTATGCAGCGTACAGATAGAAGATCAATATGATCTTTTACTTAAAGAAATGGGGCTTAGTACTGGCACTGGTAAAGTGGCATTAGAAATTAAAGCCCCCATGCCTGGTCTGGTCCTTGGGGTAAATGTAATAGTAGGACAAGAGATAAAAAAAGGCGATAGTTTATTAGTACTGGAAGCAATGAAGATGGAGAATATGCTTAAGTCTGTCACAGCAGGAGTCATTAAGAGGATATGTGTGGCAAACGGAGACAAAGTAGAAAAAAACCAGGTACTTATAGAACTGGTATAATTTAAATTACTTATAAAAAGCAAAGGCCATCTCTCATGAGACGGCCTTTGCTTTTTATAAGTTTTGCTATTTACTATTTCTTTTTCGCATTAAATGGTTTCTGCTGCTTAGGTTTAAACTGAGGTTTTCCTACAGTTCTTATTTCTGAAGCACCTAACATCGTCATTGCGCAACGGAAGCCAATATCAGCAGTAGATTCGTCTTGTTGTAAGAACCTCCTGGTTGCTGGATTTAACCATAGTGCCTGATCATCCCATGAACCACCTTTGTAAACTCTTGACTTGTTATTTACCAAGGTGATTTCACCATAAAGCGGGTTCTCTTCATCACGGTAACCTCTTTGATCCGCATATGTATTTACCACAGGCTGAGCCGCTGCCGCTTGTTTTTCTGCCCAGGTCTGTTTCTTTCCAGATACAGCAGCAGTCATAATTGGTCTGTTATATTTATCTTTTTCCAGTTTCCCTGTTAGCGGATCTGCTACTTTTTTATCCTGGTATAAGTTACCTCTATACGGGTTTAATGCATCAGCTGCATCAAAAGTATTAGAACGATACACATCGGCAACCCACTCATTTACGTTACCAGCCATGTTGTATAATCCAAAATCATTGGGCACATAAGCCCGTACAGGAACGGTAATACTTCCTTTATCATTTAGAGAGCCACCAACACCCATATAATCACCTTTTGTTCTCTTAAAGTTGGCAAGGATCAAACCACGTGTTTTGTTTTTTGCAGAACTGATACCCAAGCCATCCCATGGATAAATCTTGTTATTAGAAATGTTCTCATAGTCAGTGTTTCCTATCAGGCCCAGTGCAGCATATTCCCATTCAGCTTCTGTTGGTAAACGATAAGGTTGTTTTAAAATACCATCTTCTAATCTTACGTTTCTTGTAGGTCCGCCTTTTTGTTTCTGACCATTTGCCGCTGCCGTATTAGCACCAGGGCTCAGGTCTTTCATTGCACCTTTTCCTTTATCGTCATACTGCCCATTTAAATAGATATCAGTATTAAATGGTCCTGTCGGTTTAGCAGCCGCTGTTGCAGCATTGGCCTTATTGCCTTTTCCTGTTCCGTTCAGCTCTTTGTAACTAGTCATGTAATTTTGTTCCCTTAGCAAAGATTCATTGACCATAGAAGTTCTCCACTCGCAATATCTCTGTGCTTGCTCCCAGGTTACCCCAACAACAGGATAATCCTGGTAAGCCGGGTGTCTTAAATAATTATCTACATAAGGTTCATTATAAGAAAGTGGTCTGCGCCATACCAATGTATCCGGCAGCTCATTATAATAATATTCATAATTAGTAGGATCTGTTCTTCTGATCCAGTATAGATATTCAAGCCAGTTTGTATTAGAAACTTCGGTTTCATCCATGTAGAATGAAGATACAGTAGTTTCTCTTTTATGATTGTAATCCTTTAACTCCTGACCAGGAACATTGGTTGCACTACCACTCATTACAAACACACCACCTTCAATTTCAACCAGGCCAGGCCCCGGTCCACGTCTAAATTTATTGTTTACCTGAAACCCTCCATTTTCTGGTTTATTATAAGCTAATCCAGTTTTTTCTGAAGTCGCATTCTTATTCGACTTACATGAAATTAAAGAGGAAGCAGATAACAAAAGGGCAAATGAATAAAGGTATATTTTTTCCATATGAACGTATTGGGTAATTATGAGTATAAATTTACACAAAAAAAAACCTATGCACCAAAACAATTGAGTAATATCATGTTAAAATAACTTTAAATCAACATCTTACATTATTTAGTTAGGTAGTATTAATTAAGAATAGTAATAGAACTACTTATTTAAATTATATTTGAATTAGTGTAGCGTTATTTAATCGCCAGCAACTTTAGCTATTGAAAAGATCATTAATTTTTAAGGATAATGAATTCCAGGTTTTTACTGCAATTTCTGCTAGTTTTTATTCTTTTTATGCCAGGAAGCTTTTCTCTTTATAGTCAAAGTTTGCCAGATACACAGACCAGCGGCAGCAGATATAATCGCATCAGAACAGCAGTTCCATTTTTAATGATTACCCCAGATGCCAGGACCGGTGGGTTAGGAGAAGCAGGAGTGGCATTGGCGCCCGATGTTAACGCATTGAGTATAAACCCTTCTAAAATTGCATTCCTGGAACAAAAATCTGGTTTTTCCGCTTCTTATACGCCATGGTTAAGAAATGTCGCTTCAGGGATCAACCTTGGTTATTTAAGTGGATTTTATAAAATAAACGAAAGCAGTACCTTAGGAAGTTCTATTCGCTATTTTTCTTTAGGGGATATCCAGTTAACAGATGCAAACCAGCAAGACCTGGGGACTATTAATCCAGGTGAATTTGCTATAGATGCTACTTACGCCAGGCGTTTTGGGGATTCTTTTTCTTTAGGAACCTCTCTACGGTATATCTACTCCAATCTTTCTGCCGGGCAGTTCTCTGCAGGACAAGACGCTAAAGCTGGAAAATCTTTAGCCATGGATGTTTCAGCCTATTATAAAAAAACGGCTTATTTATTTGGTTACAATACAATTTTGGCTGCTGGTGCTTATCTATCCAATATTGGTACTAAGATGAATTATACTGATGGCGGACCGGGCTATTTTCTTCCTGCAAATTTAAAGATCGGCGGTGCCGTTACATTTATAATAGACGATTATAGCGAAATAAGCCTTGCAGCAGATTTTAATAAATTATTAGTTCCAACACAGCCCATATACAATACAGATGGTAGTATTCAGTCTGGCAAAGACCCTAATCGCTCTGTTCCATCTGGAATTTTTGGTTCTTTTAGTGATGCGCCGGGTGGTTTTAGGGAAGAATTAAAAGAAATAAATATAGGTTCCGGAATTGAATATTGGTACAATAAGAAATTTGCTTTAAGAACGGGTTACTTTTACGAAAATGCCCAAATGGGAGACCGGAGATATTTCACGATGGGCACGGGAATTAAGCACCAGTTATTTAACATGGATTTCTCTTATTTATTAGCCACTGCTAAAAGTAGTCCATTAGCAAATACATTACGGTTCACTTTAATGTTCAATTTTGGTGAATAATTAAATAATATATAGAAAATAAGTATGAAGATAAAAGTAGGATTTGGGTTTGATGTACATCAGTTAAAAGATAACCATCCGTTTGTTGTAGGTGGGGTAAACCTGGAACACCATAAGGGAGCATTTGGACATTCTGATGCCGATGTTTTATTACATGCCATATGTGACGCATTATTGGGCGCTGCAAATCTACGGGATATTGGTTTTCACTTTAAGAATACAGATCCGCAGTGGAAAGGGATTAGCAGTATCATCCTGCTTCAGGAAACCGTAAAATTACTTACCGAAAAAGGATGGACTATAGGAAATATTGATTCTATGCTTTGTTTAGAGGCCCCAAAGATCAACCCTCATATTCCTCAGATGCAGGAAAATATTGCTGCTGCGATTGGAATTTCTGTCGAAGACATCTCTATTAAAGCAACTACTAATGAATTAATGGGTTTTGTGGGAAGAGAGGAAGGTGTGGTCGCCTATGCAGTGTGCCTGATTCAAAAATTGTAAAACAATTGTGTTTTAAATCGGTTTTTAGATAAAACACAGATTATGAAGAGTTCAGCAAAATATATTTTAATAGCAAGTTTTGGCGTACTTTCTTTTGTAGCCTGCACAGTAGGAGATAAGGGAAGTGAAAAAGTTCCTGATTCTGTCAGTATTGATACTAACATTACAGCTACTACCGCACAAGAACCGGCAGAAGCTTCTGATACTACGCTAATTGATAGTCTGCAGACAGATACAACAACTGCAGTAAAAAAATAAGACATTAAAAATCCGCTAAACTGATACATTTAGCGGATTTTTAATGTCTATGCAAATTACTCTTCCAGGTAACCAAAACGGCCTTGGTTATAATCATCTATTGCTTGTTTTATTTCCTCCTGTGTATTCATTAAAAAAGGGCCATATTGTACGATTGGTTCATCAATAGGCAATCCACTTAAGATCAAAATAACGCTGGTCTTTAAAGCTTTGATCCTGATTTCTGTACCCTCATTTTTAAAATGTACAAGTTGATTTTCAGTGCCTTCCTCTACATTATTTATTCTGATCTGTCCCTCGACAATAAGAAATGCAGTATTAAATTTTTCAGGAAAATTAAATGTAGCTTCTCCACCCTCATTTAGCCGGGCATTATAAACATGCATGTCTGTGAAAGTAGAGGCTAAACCTTTAACGTTGTTATAAGTTCCTGCAATTACTTCAACTAAACCGGCATCATCAGGTAAGTCCGCTTTGCCAATATCATCATGTTTAATTGATTGATATTTTGGATTACCCATTTTATCTTTAGCTGGTAGATTTACCCATAGTTGCACCATTTGGAAAATTCCGCCTGTCAGGCTAAATTCTTGCTCATGATATTCTTTATGCAGAATACCGCGTGCTGCCGTCATCCATTGTACATCACCAGGATAAATGATCCCACTATTCCCTGCGCTATCCTGATGTGCAACCGCACCATGGTAAGCAAGAGTTACCGTTTCAAAACCACGATGTGGGTGAATACCCACCCCCAATGGTTCTAGTGTAGATGAAAGTTCTCTTTTAGCATTATAATCTAAAAGAAAAAAGGGGCTCATTTTAATTTTATATCCAGCAGGAAAAAAATTACTTACCAGGAAACCATCCCCAACCATATGTGGCTGCGGAGGACTTAAAACTGCCGAGACTGATTTTAAATTGGTTTCCATGATGATTGTTATTATATAAATAGATTGAATTAAGCTTCTTTTGCAAATTGTAATTCACCAAGGATACGAACATCTTCACTTAACATTACACCACCAGTTTCTAAGGCTGCATTATAAGTAAGTCCAAAATCAGTTCTGTTAATCTTTCCATTTAAAGTAAATCCAGCTTTAGTATTTCCCCATGGGTCTTGAGCCGTTCCACCAAATTCAACAGCTAAAGAAACTGATTTAGTTACGTCTTTAATCGTTAAGTCTCCAATAAGTTTATAATCACCACCATCTTTTTTGAAAGAAGTAGAAACAAACGAAACAGATGGAAAAGCTTCTGCATTAAAAAAATCACCGCCAACCAAGTGACCATCTCTATCTTTATTACCCGTGTCTATAGAATTTACACCTGCTTTAAAAGAAATAGAGGAGTTTTCAAAATCTTCAGAGTCAGTAGTTAATTCGGCTGAAAACTCATTAAAACTACCTGTTACAGTAGTAATCATTAAATGTTTTACTTTAAACTGAAGTTCACTGTGAGTTGGATCTAATACCCATTTAGTAGTTGCCATAATATTTTATTTTAGGATTGATTTATTATTATGGCCCAAAATTAAGATTATTGCAACCCTTGAACGTTGATGTATGATAAGAAATGGTTAGACTTTGAAGTGTTTGTGTGCAAGGTCTTTACGTACACGGCTTAAAGACTCTGGTGTAATACCAAGATAAGAGGCAATCATCCATTGTGGGACCCTCAGGGTTAAATTAGGATATAACCGGATAAAATCAAGATAGCGTTCTTCTGCAGTCGCACTTAACAGCATATTTATCCTTTTTTGCATGAACCGGATAGAATTATTTAACATGTTATGGTTAAAGTCATGTAAGCAGGGAACATGTAATCCTGCATCATTAAAATAATTTCGCGGGATAAGGAGCACTTTAGTAGGTTCTATGACATCGATAAAAAAATCTGAGGGCTCATTGAAAATACCATTACGATCGGATAACCACCAATTTTCTGGCGCAAATTGAATAATATTAACTTTCCCTTTGCTATCCACAGAGTAGCACCGCATCAGTCCTTCGGTTACAAAATAAATTTTCGTACTTATCTCACCTGGAGAAAGAATGACTTTGTTTTTTTCAAAGGTTTTAACCTTAATCTCACCAGAAATAAGATCAAACTGCTCATCAGTTATGGTTATCTTTTTGCGTAAATAATCTTTAAACTGATCAAACATACAGGTCTTTTAGGAATGCTATTTTTTTTTAATTTCAATATTGGAAAAGTCCACACCACATTTACAGTTTGATGCGCATCCACCTGTTTTTGGAGATACTGCACGATAAATGATACGTCCAATGTAGAAAAGGGCAGCAGCAAATAACAATCCGACTAAAATAGTTTGCATATCCATTACACAAAAATAATTAATTCATTGAATCGGGCAGTCTTTAAATTGTAAATTTACTTTTTCATAAGACCAACAGTACCACCTACCCAGCTGAGATCAGCATTATAGCTTACCCCAATCATTTTTCCACGGCTTAATCTTGCCAGGTTGATGCACAATTTCGGATCTTCCCCGTCAGGCCATATGTACAATAACCTGAGTTCCATTTTTATCAGTCCCTCCGGAGATTTTATAACAGGTTCATATACTACCTTCCTCTGTAATATCCAGTTCTGTGGATCGGAAATGTTTTCTATATCAGTTTTATTGACATCAATGATCACACCCTTACCTGCAAAAGAAAATAAAGGTTTTAAAACATAGTTTTCAAGATCTTCCGGAACAGGATTAGCTTCATTTAAAAAAAACGTTTCTGGAACAAATCTGCTTTTTAAAAAAGGCAATGTGAACTTACTAATCCTGTAGAACCAATTCGGATGGGTAATCCATTCAATCTCTAGCGCTTCGCGCGGGTCGAAACTTTGTTTAAAAAGCTCTTGTTTGTCAATTACTTCATCAAATATTAGTCTGTTATAAATTCTTTTAAGCTGTATTTTGGTTGTTCCTTTTCTATAAAACAACTGGTTACCCTCTTTAAAAATATCTGTTAAGCTAAGTACAGGTATGCCCAGCTTTTTGCTGGTAATGAAAAAATCAATAGCTGTTTTTTGATTTGGGGCATTCAGGTCCATCAGTGCAACTTCTTCAGGTAAATAGGGACCAATAATCACTTTTTCAAGCAATCTGTCATATTCCTCTTGTTCCATTCCATTAAAAAACGGAGTGAAATCTTCCATTTTATCCAGTTCAAAAACATTTTTATAAGCATTTGACAAATGCGGCTGCAGTCCAAACAAAGAAGGAAATCCCTGCATTTCAATTAATCGGGGAACAATGCAGCCCTGTTCATCTTTACAAATGCCAAAGTCAAGCACCAAAAAATGAGGATGATCATTTTCTCCGGGAACCCGCCATTCTTCTGGGATTGAAGCCTCAGTCAGTTTTTTAAAATTAGCTTGTCTGATCAAGTTAATAATCTCCTCTCCGGCACTAATTAGCTGAACTTTTAGGTCATCAGGTATAAATACAGGAGTTTCAGCAAACCTGATATCCACCGGGGCATAATCCTTTACCACTGTATTTATGAAAGCTGCGTAACGTTCCTTTGTGAAATTCTGGTTAAAATATTCTCTGTAAGTATTGATCATCTGCGTCTGGATTATAGATTGCGGATTGCTTCATTTAAAAAATTAGGTAAAATCTGACTTTGGGTAAGTATAATCTTATTGGGATCATCCAGTTGCTGTAACATAGTTTTATACTTCTCCTCTCCATGCATTGCAATAATCATATCTTTTTTCTCCTGTTCAAGTAAATACAATTTTATACCGGCAGGATCTGCTTCCGGATGAAACTGAGTGCCAATACAAGTTGCTGAGAAACGGACAGACATAATACAGCGTTCCAAATCAATATGCTTGCGTTCTTTTTCTATAGCTAGCACAGCAGTATTGTTTTCAACAAAAGCGCTATCTGATGGATCAATCACCTGCCAATCCCTGCTATCAACAGCATAAAAGGGACTGGGTAATCCTTTAAATACAGGGTCCTCTATGCCTTTTCCGGTAAGTGTTACAGGAAAAATTCCAAAAGTATTTGATTTTCGCTTAGTAACTTCGCCCAACTTATATTTTCTGCAAGCCAACTGGAAAGAGTGACAGATCAGGAAAACATATTTTTTAAGATCATGTTCTTTATTATAAGATTCCAGGTCATCAAGCAAGTTGAAAAACAAATGCTCCCAAGCTTCATTTTCGCTATCAAGAGGACTTCCAGGTCCACCACTAGCAATATAAACATCATACTCTGTTCCTGGTATTTCCTGTTTCGCCCTTAAATCAAAAACTTCATGAGATAGTATCAATTCAGGATCTTTTTTATACACCGCTAACAGGTCAGTAATCCCCCGCACTCCCTGGTTAGGCATTCCATTGTTCATATCAATTACTGCTACCCGGATTCTTTTTTTCATCATCATTACCTCTTTGCACCAATTAAAGTCTGGCTGGTGATATAATCTACTACAGATTCAAAACTCCCCGTCTGTGCATATACCGCAAGTTGCTTATCTGCACCAGTTCCATCTTCCAGAATCTTATGGATATAATTAAGGTCATTTCTACATCCTAGTTCATCTACCACATCATCCACAAAATCAAGAAGTTCCAAAACTAAATTGCGGCAATTCACTTCTATTTCTTTGCCAAAATCAATCAAATTACCATCAATACCATACCTTGCAGCACGCCATTTATTCTCATTAATGAGTGCCCTGGAGTAATTGATATAACTCATATTTTGAAGTCTCAATTTATACAATTTAGCACAAAGTGCCTGAAAAAGCGCTACAAAAGCCATAGTCTCATCAATCAGCATGGGACAATCACAGATCCTGAACTCTATAGTTTCAAAAAATGGATGCACCCGTATATCCCACCAGATCTTTTTTGCATTATCGATACTGTTAGTTTTAATCAGCAGTTTCACATAATTATCGTAATCTTCTATACTATTAAATACATCAGGGATTCCTGTTCTGGGAAATTTGTCAAATATCTTAGTTCTAAAAGATTTATATCCTGTATTTCTTCCTTCCCAAAAAGGAGAATTAGTAGACAAGGCAAAAACATGCGGTAAAAAATAACGTACCTGGTTTGCAATATGGATGGCCAGTTCTCTTGATTGAAAGCCCACATGAACATGTAAACCAAAAATCAGGTTAGACCTGGCTGCTTCCTGCAATTCATTTACAATTTCATTATACCGGGGGTGTTCTGTAATCAATTGTTTTTCCCATCGGGAAAAAGGATGGGTGCCCGCAGCACCGATACTTAACCCCAGCTCACCTGCAAGTTGAGATACCGTGAAGCGAAGTTGTGAAATCTCTGTTCTAGCTTGTTCCGTGTTTTTACAAATGCCAGTGCCAACTTCCACTACAGCCTGATGCATTTCTGCTTTCACCTGATCTTTATAGATTTTCTGAGCAGCCTCCACTATTTTTTGGTCATGTGAAGCAAGTTCTCTCGTCACAGGGTCTATGACCATGTACTCTTCTTCTATACCAAGCGTAAATTCATTCATCATCTTTTAATTTTGCTGCAGAAGTATGTTATTTCTATAAGCTACTAATTTTTTAGCAGTTATTGTTTTTGACTTCAAGGCACAATCTCTGGATAATTTTTCTCTGTATCCTGTTTTAATTTATAATTGATTTTGCTGTTAGGATAGAGATAGAAATCATCTGAAATCGTTTTCTGTAAGTAGTATCATTTATTTTATTAAACAGTATTTTTAAGATAAAGTTCGTATAAAACAAATCTACCATATCCGGGTAGTCAAATGATTTAAAGCCAGTATACTTTATAAATAACTGCACATTATTAAATAACATTTTTGATAAAATTCATGACATTGTCCTAGTTAATAGGTCGATATATCAATTATTTACGTTATCTTTGCGCCAAAATTAGGGCGCATTTTATGCAAAAAATAAGAAACATAGCTATTATAGCACACGTTGACCACGGTAAAACCACATTGGTTGACAAGATTTTACACACTTGTTCAATTTTTCGTGACAACGAACAAACAGGTGACTTAATACTTGATAACAACGATTTGGAAAGAGAGCGTGGTATTACCATCGTTTCCAAAAACGTTTCAGTAATGTATAAAGACGTTAAAATTAATATTATTGATACACCTGGTCACGCCGATTTCGGTGGTGAGGTAGAACGTGTATTGAAAATGGCTGATGGTGTATTGTTGTTATGCGATGCTTTTGAAGGTGCAATGCCTCAAACTCGTTTCGTAACTCAAAAAGCATTGGCTTTAGGTTTAAAACCTATTGTTGTTGTAAATAAAGTAGATAAAGAAAACTGTCGTCCGGAAGAAGTTTATGAGCAAATCTTTGAATTGTTCTTTAACCTTGAAGCTACAGAAGATCAATTAGACTTCCCTGTAATCTACGGTTCATCTAAACAAGGATGGATGAGTACTGATTACACAAAACCTACTACAGATATTTTCCCATTACTAGATGCAGTAGTTGCAAATATCCCACCTCCGCCAATGTTAGACGGAACTTTACAAATGCAGATCACTTCATTAGATTATTCATCTTTTGTTGGTCGTATTGCAGTTGGACGTGTTCACCGTGGTGTGATTAAAGAAAACCAACCAGTTACTTTAATCAAACGTGATGGTAAAATGGTTAAATCAAGAGTAAAAGAACTATATACTTTTGAAGGTCTTGGAAAAATTCGTGCAACCGAAGTAAAATCAGGTGATATCTGCGCTGTTGTAGGTATTGAAGGATTTGATATCGGTGATACAATTTCTGATTTTGATGCACCAGAGCAATTGCCTGTTATCAAAATTGATGAGCCTACAATGAACATGCTGTTCACAATTAATAACTCTCCATTCTTCGGTAAAGAAGGTAAATTTGTTACTTCTCAACGTATCAAAGAACGTCTGTACAAAGAAATGGAAAAAAATCTTGCCCTTAAAGTGGTTGAGACTGAATCTCCGGATGCTTATTTAGTATACGGAAGGGGTATTCTCCATCTTTCAGTATTGATCGAGACCATGCGTCGCGAAGGATATGAAATTCAGGTTGGACAGCCACAGGTTATTATCAAAGAAATTGATGGTAAAAAATGTGAGCCAGTTGAAACTTTAATCGTTGATGTTCCGGGTGAAGTAGCGGGTAAAGTAATTGAATTAGTAACTCAGCGTAAAGGTGAATTATTAATTATGGAGCCAAAAGGTGATCTTCAGCATTTAGAGTTTGAAATCCCTGCACGTGGTATCATCGGATTAAGAAACAACGTATTAACAGCAACAGGTGGTGAAGCAATCATGGCTCACCGTTTCAAAGCTTACGAGCCTTGGAAAGGAACTATTCCTGGAAGGTTGAATGGTGTTCTTGTATCAATGGAAAAAGGAAGCACAACTGCTTATTCAATTGATAAATTACAAGATCGTGGCCGTTTCTTCGTTGATCCGGGTGTTGATGTATACGAAGGTCAGATCATGGGTGAGCACATTCGTGATAATGATTTAGTAGTGAACATTGTTAAAGGAAAAGCCTTAACTAACATGCGTGCTTCTGGTACAGATGATAGTAATCGTATTGCTCCTGCAATTAAATTTTCATTAGAAGAGGCTATGGAATACATCCAGGCTGATGAGTATATTGAAATTACGCCTTTAAGTATGCGTTTACGTAAAATCTTCTTAACAGAAAATGAGCGTAAAATCAAAGGAAAACAATTCCAATAGGATTTTATATAAAATTGATCAGGCCCGTTAGCATTTGCTGACGGGCTTTTTTTTTGTATGTACAATTTGTTATTGAATTTCATGAAACCAGCGTGACGCTGGTCAAAGCCGTTTTTCTTAATTTCGTATGTCATTAAAAAATAGATCATGGAATCATTAAAAGGAAAAACTGCAATTATCACAGGCGCAGGTAAAGGAATTGGACGCGCAATGGCAATCGCACTTGCGGAAGAAGGTGTAAACCTGGGATTAATGGCTAGAACAGAAGCAGACTTGCTGCGCCTAGCGGAAGACTTAAAACCATCAAATGTTAAAATTTCCATTGCTATTGCTGATGTTTCTTCTATTGATGCAGTAAACACCGCAATAGATAAAATCAAATCTGAATTAGGTGTAATCGATATCCTGATCAATAATGCAGGTGTTGGTGCCTTTGCTCCATTTATGGAACTTGAACCAGCCAAATGGGAAGAGATTGTTAAGGTCAACCTGTTTGGAACTTATTACGTAACAAGAGCTGTTCTTCCGGAAATGATCGGGAGAAAAACAGGAGACATCATAAATATATCTTCCACTGCCGGTCAGCGTGGAGCTGCGGTAACGAGTGCCTACAGTGCATCCAAATTTGGGGTAATCGGCTTGTCTGAATCTTTAATGCAAGAAGTGCGGAAACATAACATCCGTGTATCCACCTTAACCCCAAGTACAATCGCTACAGATATGGCTAAAGAGCTAAACCTTACAGACGGTAATCCAGAACGTGTCATGCAGCCAGAAGATTTTGCAGAACTAGTTGTAAGCAATTTAAAATTAAACAGAAGAGTCTTTGTTAAAGAAGCAGGTCTTTGGTCAACAAATCCATAATCATTGTATAAACACAAAGAGCGCCTGATCTCTATGACCAGGCGCTCTTTGTGTTTTAAATACTTAATTATCAGGCATGCTGTCCTTCATGGACACCTTCAGCAAATTCTTCTACCATTTTATCATTAAAAGCAGGAAGATCGTCAGGACTTCTGCTGGTTACCAATCCCTGGTCTACCACCACTTCTGAATCTTCCCAGTTTGCACCCGCATTAACTAAATCAATTTTGATCGTTTTCGTAGAAGTAAGATTTCTGCCTTCCACTACCTCAGCAGAAATTAATACCTGAGGGGCATGACAGATCGCTGCCACAGGTTTTCCTGCTTCAAAAAACGTTTTGACAAAAGCCAGTGCATCTTCATCTTTTCTTAATGAATCAGGATTCAATACACCTCCTGGAATCAGCAATCCATGATAATCATCCGGATTTGCTTCCGTTACAATTTTATCTACATCAATTTCTACCGTCCATTCACGATCATGTTTCATTCCCTGGATTTTTCCTGATTCCAGTGAAATAATATGTACAGTTGCACCTTCTTCCTTTAATCTTTCCACTGGACTGGTTAATTCAGACTCTTCAAATCCATTAGCTGCTAATACAGCTATATTACGATTGCTTAATTTTCCCATTGTAGTATTTTTTTTAATATGCTTTTACTACAAATCAGCAAAAATATTGTTTTCTAAAATTGAGATTGGGTTCTGAATAGCGGCAGAAAAGGAGATTAATATTAGAATAAGCAAGAAATTAGTCATTCGTTTTTCTATGCCGGATATAATATTGCGCCAGGTTAACTGCAATCCAGAAATGATTGATCAGATTAGGAATAAATCCATAATATTTAGTGAAAATACGGAAACGTTCTTTCAAACTCTCCATATGTTTTTGTTTAGAAATACCACCAACCAGGTATTTGGCTACATAACTATGCGTATTCACGATATTAGAAGAATTCTTTGCCGCCTTAATGATCCAGTCTATATCTGCACTAAACTTATATTGTAAATCATAAGGCTCAGCCAAACTTCGTTTTACATAAATTGCCTGGTGGCTAACACTCATACCATGCTTAAAACTATGCCAGTTAAACGTCTCAGGAGCGCGGTGCCTTCTTTGGCCTAAACTTGCCCATCCATCATCAAACATTTCCGTTTCACCGTAATATATATCAGCTCCAGGCTGACTGTCAAAAACCTCTGTAACGGTCTCTGGACCATAGATTTCATCGCCAGAGTTCATAAATAAAACATAATCCCCTGTTGCCAGGGCAAGTCCTTTATTCATGGCATCATAAATCCCCTTATCCTTTTCAGAAATAAACTGGGCAAGCCTGCTCTTATATTTATAAATAATATCCTTAGTTCCATCAGTAGAAGCCCCATCAATAATCAGGTATTCAATATTCGGGTACGTTTGGTTCAATACAGAAAGCATCGTGCGCTCAATATCCCTTACATTATTATAAACGATGGTAATCACACTGAGTTTTGGCTGCATATGCTAAGATTAACGGGGATGTAAATTAATAAGTGACTGATAAAGTAATTTATGCCTTTCTGCAATAACTTCTTCAGAAAAATGGGTCAGGATCGTAAGCCTTGCTTCTTTCTGTATCTCTGCTGCATTCTCTTCATGATATAGCCATTCAATACCAGTAGCCAGATCTTCAGAAGATTCATATTCTGCCAGGTATCCATTAATAAGATGACTCACCATATCAGGAATACCACCCGTTTTAAAGGCAACTACAGGCGTAGCACAAGCTAAGCTCTCCATGACCGTATTAGGCAGGTTATCTTCCAGAGAAGGCGTGATAAAGGCATCAGCAGCAGAATAACACTTTGCCAGATGCGTATCATTATTTATTGTCCCTAAGAAAGTTGTTTTAAAGGGGAAATCAGGCATTTCGGCAGTACCCTTATTACCAAAAATAAGCAATTCAATATTTTCCTTCAAAATTCCAGGCCGGCTAGCCAAATCATTTAAAGCAGCAATCAGATAAGCCGTTCCTTTATGTTTATCATTTTTAGAAGGCATAAAGCCACTCATTAACACAAATTTATCCGGAGATATATTTAGTAATTTTTTGGCCTCCGTTTTCACATAAGGTTTAAAAATAGCAGTCTCAATAGTATTTGGAATCACACTAACCTCTCTGGCACCCATTAAACTGCTAAATTTGATAGAATTAGCCATCCATTTACTTGGTGCTACAATATGAAAGCCCAGGTTTGAATATCCTTTCTTTTTACTCAGCCAGTTTTGATGTGAAATATCATTCTTGCCACTTATTTTTAAAAGCGGGCAAGAGCCACATTGTTTATGGAAATTTTCGCAGGAATAACGCACATGGCAGCCACCGGTAAAAGCATTACTGTCATGAAAGGTCCATACAATTGGTTTATCCAGATCTTCAAGTGCAGCCAGATCTTTTGGCCTTAAAAAACCGTGATTGATCCAGTGGAGATGAATAATATCTGCATCTTTCAAAGCAGGATGTTTAGTGATCGAACGGCCAAACCATTGCAAAGAAAAAGGAGTTTTTAATGCTTTTACCAAACCCTTTGCTAAATATCTTTCAGAAAGGATATTAAAAATAGCAGCGGCTTTCTGCAAAGGCGTGTTGCTAAATGACAGCGCTTTCGTGCTAGGCTTAAATTGATAATAAACCATCACGCTAGATTCAGCACCGCTGATATTTAGCGCATCACTAAGACGAAGACATGCTCTTCCTGCGCCCCCATTTCCTTCGTATGTATTTAAGTGTATTACTTTCAATAGCTCAAAATTACATATTATTGTGATCCTTTACCTATTATAAGAAGTTATATATTTAACTTTATCGGTCAGAAAGCCCATACAAGCATCAAAAATAATAATTATGAGTAACCTTTTAACTGACAGACAATTTTGGGTAAATTATTGGGAAAGCAAAACAGATCTGCCGGTCAATATTCCTGCAAACTACCTGTTCCATAAGGAACTTGCTAAAATTATTGATACACAAAATGTTAAAACTGCAATCGAGCTGGGAGGTTTTCCTGGTTATTATGCCATATTCCTGAAGAAGTATTTTAAGCTGGATGTGACTCTGCTTGATTACTTTGTGCATCAACCAGTAACCAATGCCTTATTACAGGTAAATGGCTTAATACAACGGGATATCCATATCATTGAGACAGATTTGTTTAATCATCAGGAATTGAAGCAGTATGATTTAGTGCTTTCTTGTGGTCTTATTGAGCATTTTAACGACACCGCTGATATTATACAGCGTCATATCGACTTTGTAAAACCCGGAGGGACACTCTTTATAACCTTGCCTAATTTTAAAGCAATGAACGGCTGGTTCCAGAAGACCTTTGATAAAGAGAATTACGATAAGCACAATATAGATTGTATGGATCCTGCATTATTGGCTCAAATTTGTCAGCAAGCAGGGCTAGAGGTCATACAATCAAAGTATTTTGGTTATTTCAGTCTATGGCTTGAAAATGAAAGTCAAAAACCTGCAGGAGTAAGATTGTTTAAAAAAGTAGCCTGGCTTGCTGGAAAGGTGTTTACGAAAGTCTTTGCCTTTAATTCCCGTCAGCTTTCTCCTTACCTGATACTAGAAGCCAGAAAACCAGCGTAATTAGCTGGTTCTTTCAATAATATATCTTTTTATACGCTGCCATAAACTTCCTTTTCTGGTACTTAGAAATTGTCTGATCGCAAGATAGGCTTCGCGGTTTTCGCTAATTTCCCTGGGGAAAACAGTAATGGGTTTAGGGTTAATGATCACATTGTATATATCATTAATCCCAGAATGTACACCTGTACCATCATGGCCTATATTGTTAACCAGAGATTGTGCCGGGTTAAGCGTTAATCCACCTTGGAGAAAAATAGAAGCATACCAGCGAATGGCCCAGGAGTTATTTTTACCTCTTTTAAAATCCTGCATTTGCTTCCAGAAGTTCATCGTATGGTCAATAGAAAACTGGGTCCTTTTTTTTGCATCAAACTGAGCCATTAAATTGTCAATGTCTGGATTAAAATGCTTCCAGGCCCTGTCCCAGGTAGCCCATCCCCAGCTAGTTGCCGCCCGGTAAAAGAATGACTCCGGTAAGGTGTTGTCCTTCAAATGATACATATAAGCACCAATATGCATCACTTTCTCCTCCTTCCGGTAGCGGATAAGCGCATCGTTAAAATAAGTTAAGGTATGTGGTGAGGTGATCAGGTCATCTTCAAAAACAATCACCTGGCCATAATCTTTAACTAATTTACTTACACCAGCAATTATTGAATCTGCCAGACCCATATTCGTTTTTCTTTCGATGATCTCTACCGATTTGAATCCATCCGTGTTTTTAAGAATTTCACGTACTTCTTTTACGTTTTCTTCATCAGCCGCTGTTTTAGGCCCATCAGAAAAAATAAATAACCGGCTCTCTGCAGAAAGCTCGTTCTGTTTTAGAAACTTAAGCATACGTTCAGTGTGCGTAGGCCTGTTATAAACAAACAAGGCAATAGGAGCGAAGCTTTGCATGAATTAATAATTGTAAGGTGGATTAGAATATTTTTAGTGTCTGACTGGATTTGGTAGTAAGTACGGTATAGGCATTCGCAAATTGTTCCTGCTTTTTAGTTCCCAGCAAAATTCCTGCCGCCTTCTTAATTCTATATTCAAGTTCTATCCGTATAATTCTGGACAGGCTTTTTGAAGATTTTTTATTTACAAACTCATTGAACTTAATGGTTGAAGCAGGAGTTAGGGAAGCATGATCTGCAATAATCTCTAATCCTTCTGTTTTTAAAAGAAAACGAAGTGAAGTAGGTGTATACATATTGATATGTCCATAATCCAGAAAATGCTTAATACGTTTATCTACTCCAAATCTATAATCTAAAGGAACTTCAATGACGATATTTTTTGCAATTCGTTTTAACTCCCTGATCAAAATACGCTCATGCTCTACATGTTCCAAAACATGGGCAAGAATCACCAGATCAAAACTATCATCTGCATAAGGGATTTTATAACCATCAAAACTTAGCACTTCTTTTAAACGGGTTAATCCCCGCTCCTTAATTAAAGAAACTCCTGTTTCTGCAATTTCCAGGGCATAAAGTTCCATTCCGAAATTCCATTCGTTCAGATAATGAAGGATACTGCCATCACCGGCACCTACCTCTAATACCTTAACAGGTTGGATGCTTTTACAAACAGCGATAATGTTTTTTGCCTTTGACGCTGCACCAAGCATGCGCCAGGTCGTATCCTTTTGTGTATAAAAATGGTCATACGCAGATTTAACTTCATCACTTAGCATATATGGGCAGATTAAATTTGCAAACAGTTTTCAGGTTTATAAAATACTGACGTCGCTTTCAGATAAAAAAGACCTGGAGCAATACCCGTAAATGAAATTTCCTTAAAGCCAGCTTCTTTTAAAAAGATACCTGCCTCCTCGTAATTAGCACGATGAGAATCATCAAGTACAATTACACCAGCAGGAGCCAAGGCAGCAATGCTGTTTTTGCAGCAATTTACACGGTCCCTGCCATCTACAATAATGACATCAAACTTTTCTCCAGAATCAATCGCTTTCTTACAATAAGCTCCGCCCCGTTCTAATTTGCTAAAAATCATTTCTGCATTCTCAGGCTTATCTTTAACGATTTTATTATACCATGCTTCATCATGCTCCACAGATAAAACTCTTTTTACACGCTTAGCATAGTAAAGTGTAGAGCTTCCAGAGCCAAATTCAAATATTTTCATCTCTTTATCTAACCTCGTTTTGATAAAGTCAATAAATGAATACGTTACCCATGGTAAAGGCTCTCCGCTCTCATCCATGGCCTGGCGGTTGTCAAAAGACTTAAACCAGCCGATTTTTGCCAGGTAGCCTTTGTGTCCGTAAGATAACAATGCCTTTAATCTATCCGGCTTTTTTAACAGTGTTGCGAATGCTTGTAGTTTATTCAACGTTTAAATATTTTTTGAAATAGGGTAACCAAAAGTAATGATTTTAACATCAAAATGCCTTGTTGTCTGGTTTTACCTATAAATAACAAGTAAAACGTACTGATAAAACAAGCAATAAGTGTAGCAATAGAGGCGCCTACTCCACCATATAGAGGAATTAGCCAGAAATTAAGTGCAATATTGACAATAGCCCCCATAGCGGTACGCTGAAATGATATCATCGTATAGCCTTCTGCAAGCAGATACTGAGAGCTGGCGCTACCAAGAAAAACGAAGATGCCCGACCAAATATGTATAGCAAGCATATCTCCTGCACCCTGATACTGGTTGCCGTACAATAAATGAATAATATCATTGCTTAGAAAACTAATTGCTACAGCCACTGGTAAACTGATATAAATCAGCAAATCATATAAATTTATAAGCCTTTTATTATAGCGCTCCAAATCAGTTTTCCTGGCATGAATAACTGCAGGAAAAACAGAAGTTACAATCGCAACAGGGATAAAAAACCACGCTTCACTGATATTAGCCGCCACACTGTAAATCCCTACTTCTGCGCTGCCCACTTCCTTCAGCATGATCTGGTCAATTTTCATGTAAATGATAACCATCACAGCTGATAAAATAAGGGGAAATGATTGTTTGACCAGTGAAACCGCGCGAGACCGGCTAAATGTCCAGTTTAAGATGTTAAATCCTCTCCTATGGTACATATAAACCAAACCTGTTGCCAGCATCAAACTATCAAAACTAAGCGCAGCCGCAAAATAAATCAAAGGCTTATCCAATACCACCAATAAGATTTTAACCGCTGCCGATAGCACAACACAGATATTTTGGACCTTAACCACATATTTTGAAGCCACCTGTGATTGAAAATAAGAGTCAATGACATTAAATGACTTAAAAAAAGAAGCAAATGTTAAGATGAAAATAACCCAGGTGAGGGGTTTTCCGGGATCATCAGAATGGGTATGGAAAAAAAGATAAATACCAACTGTAAGCGGGATCAGTAGTATATTAACGGCCAGCCGCAACAGCAGAGATGTGCCCAGGATTTCGTTTTTTTTTAGTGGCTCATTGATGATTTCCCTGATAATAAAGCTATCAAGGCCGAGTGCACCCACAGCTGCAATGATAACCGTAAAAGCAATAGCAAAGCTGAGATCGCCAAAAGCAGACGCTGCCAGGTACCTGGCAATGACCACACTCACTGCCATACTCAGTATTTTTCCAAACATCAGCCATCCTGTGTTCTTTAAATACTTGCTAAATGCCTCCTCGTCAAAACCTTTTATTCCTGGTAATTTCATCCGCGCAAAGATGTAAAATTAAAAGCTCTTCTCGATCCGCTTTAATTGCTTCAAATGATGATTAAGGTGGATCTCAATAAAACGGAGCCATTCACTTGCATTCAGGTACCCTAAATTAGGATGCTGGTTTTTTACAGCTGGATCTGCCTGTCCCATCCCATTAAAATCATCACTTAGTTTAGTTGTAAATTCTTTGATAAGGAAGCTGGCCTCCTCTTTAGTTATTTTTCGTACCCTGGGCTCCAGCGTTTTAGGCATCTTATACTTTGTACCAGGCAGCCTGCCCGCAAATAAGATGATCTTAGTGATCAACCAAGTCCTTTTCTGTTCTCCTTTCCCTGCTATACATTTTTCTACAGGTACCAGTGAAAGTAAGCTTGCATCAAAGATATGGCAGTAAACTTCGCTATAAGACCAGCCACCAGGTGGCGGGGTAACCTGGAACTGTGTTTCAGAAATCATATGTAGCCGCTCAGTATAAGCTGCATTAATTTTTTTCAGGGCATTAAAAACAGCGGTGTTACTCATCTTATGATAAAGGTTTTAATAGAAATGATAAGTTATTAAAAATGTAACATCAGTTCTTCCAGGTGCATGATCTGCCAAACTACATCTGCCGGTTTTTCTTTATTCAGCGGATTAAAAAAGATAGCCTTCATGCCATACCCTTGTGCTCCGCGAATATCAGCCTCAATACTATCGCCAATCATAATGCTCTCCTCTTTCTGGGCACCAGCTTTTTTCAATGCATACTCAAAAATAGCCTTATCCGGTTTATTTACCCCAACATCTTCAGAAATAATCACATTAGAAAAATATGGATTCAAGTTACACATTTCCATTTTAGTCAGCGTCGTTTCCTTAAATCCGTTAGAAATGATATGCAAGGTATATTTCTTCTGAAGGTAATCCAATACCTTTTCTGAGCCTTCAAACAAATTCGTTTTCGTAGGGCTAACCTGTACATAATCAATTTCAAACTGGTTAGGAACCTTTTCTGGAGCAACACCCAGTTCAATAAACGTTTTATGGAAACGCTCCGCCCTTAAAGTCTCTTTAGTAATGCGGCCCATATGATAGTCCGCCCAAAGCAATTGATTATTCTCTGTATAAGTATCAATAAATAATTCGCAAGAACTTAATCCCAGCTGTCCGAGTTGATAGTGGTGATAAAGCTCTGTTAAAGTTTCCTGTGCATTTTTATCAAAATCCCAAATCGTATGATCCAGGTCAAAAAAGATATGTTTAATCATTATTTTTTTAATTATTAGGAATATTCATTTCTGTATATAACAGCTAATCATATACAGGTCCCGGTTATTACTAATCACATAAATGATTAGACTGCTTATCAACAATAAATTTGTGAAAATAGATTTAAATTTTTGTTCCGTAAGCCAGATCGCCCGCATCCCCCAATCCAGGTACGATATAAGATTTAGTAGTCATTTCCTCATCAATAGCACCAATCCACAATTTAACATTTGGTAAATTAGCCCTTACATGTCTTATCCCTTCAGCACTTGCGATTGCCGCCACAATATGAAGCTCTTTGATCTTATATTCAGCAAGGAGTTCTTTACAGCATAAAACCATACTTAGGCCTGTAGCCAACATTGGATCTGCCATAATCACCACTTTACCAGTTAAGTCGGGTGTAGAAATATAATCTACCTGGATTTCTATGGGGCCAGTTTTATGCGCTTTACGGTAAGCCGTGATAAAAGCTGCACCAGCCCTGTCAAATATATTTAATAAACCCTGCTGCATCGGCAGGCCTGCGCGTAAGATAGTAGCAATCACAGGCTGCTGTTCCAGCTTTTTAGTTTTTGCAATCCCCAAAGGAGTCTGTGTCTCTGATGGAACATAAGAAAGTGTTTTGCTAATTTCCCAGGCAAAAAACTCACCCAATCTTTCCAGGTTTTTGCGGAATCGCATGGCATCTTGCTGAATATCCTGGTCACGGAGTTCAGAAAGGAAGATATTAGCTATAGAATCAGTTTTACTTAGGTCGAATATCATTCGATAAAGATAAAAAATTGGCTAACAATTGCGTGTAAAGTACCCTTCCAATTTTCCCTTTTCCAAATTCTGGTAAAGTTTCTTTATGCCATAACACATAAAAATGTCCATGCAGCAATTTTACATTTTTAATCATTCTGCCCCATTTATCCAGTGTCTCTTCCAAAGGAATAGTTTTGTCTTTACCCAAAACAAAATCATTAACTGCCACCGGGTGAATCAGCAAATGCGTAGTTTTTTCCAGTTGTAAATCATACCAGAAAAAAGGCGTGCACGTACCGGCCCTAAAGCCAGGAACAGTAGGATAGCCCATACGGTAATCATTCATCAGGTCATTTTTAAGCAGCTGCAAATAGCTGTTAGGAAAAGAAATATGGCGGTCGCAGACCAGGTCAACCTCCATCGCAGGCTTGGTAAAGATAACCGGCGCTAAGTTGTATTTTTCATTTTCCTCCTTCAAAAATAAGGTTAAACTGCTTATCTTAGGCAAGGCAGAAGAGCTGGTCTTATTGAAAAACGGAAGCTTATGAAGTAACCTTAGCATTTGACCAGTCAAGTCAAAAGAAGCCGGCTTAGCACTACTATACATACAGATCAGCGGCACAAACTTAAACTCCTTTTTACCAAAAAAAAGCATTGGATACTGCTTAAGAAGCATATTTTTCAACATCAGTGCCCATCCGTTAATCACAGGAAATTCCAGCAATTTCAATTTATTCTGTAAACTAGACTCTGCCGGATAATTTCCATCTGCATCTGCCTGATAAGGAAGATACTCCTCATAGCGGCTTACAAAATAAAACGAAGCTGCAAAAACATCGAAGGGTAAACTGCTGTTCTCTATAGCAAATGGGACAATCATATCACCAAAGGTGGTCGTCTTTATGTTTGGCGGAGACAGGGTATGAGAAAGAAGGAAATCTGCATTTTTAAAGAAAAGTTCATTCGCCAGCGGTTGCTGGGCATAACTGATCTTTGGCAAAACAGAAGCCTTAAAGTCTTCTGCAATGGAACTGAAGCCGATTTGCGTGTGAAGGATCTCATTAAAAATAAAGTTGAATATATACTTTATTCTTGGCGTCAATATGGGTACATAAACCAGTAACTTCATGATGTCTATAAATTTAGGATATAATCACGACATATCAATACATCATAATTCTTATCTTTGATTATCTATGAAATTTCAACTTGTTTCAGATTATAAACCTACGGGTGATCAGCCAAATGCGATCGAGCAATTGGTCTCAGGGGTCAATGCAAATGAACACTATCAGACACTTCTTGGGGTAACCGGATCTGGTAAAACTTTTACTGTCGCTAATGTGATTGAGCAGACGCAAAAGCCAACGCTCATCCTGAGCCATAATAAAACACTTGCAGCCCAGTTATATGGAGAATTTAAGCAATTCTTTCCAGAAAACCAGGTAAACTATTTCGTTTCCTACTATGACTATTACCAGCCAGAAGCCTATATGCCAAGCAGTAATACCTATATAGAGAAAGATTTAAGCATCAATGAAGAAATAGAAAAGCTGCGGTTAAGGACCACCTCCGCCCTGATGTCTGGTAGAAGAGACGTAATCGTTGTTTCTTCCATCTCCTGCATCTACGGTATGGGAAATCCAGAAGACTTCTCGCGTTCTGTATTCAGATTTGCAGTAGGCACAAGAATCTCAAGAAATACATTTTTACATAGCCTGGTAGAGATTTTATATGCCCGGACAATTAATGATTTCAAAAGGGGGACTTTTAGGGTTAAAGGAGATACCGTAGATATATTTCCTGCCTATCTGGATACTGCCTATCGTGTTTCCTTTTTTGGAGATGACATTGAAGAACTAAGTGTGATCGATCCGGTAACAGGTAAGACATTAGAGAAACTAGAAGATATGGCAGTTTATCCGGCCAATCTGTTTGTAACCCCAAAAGACCGGTTTAGTTCTTCTATCTGGGGGATACAGGAAGAGTTAGAAGTAAGAAAGAACCAGTTGCTTGGAGACAGGCAGCTTTTAGAAGCTAAACGTTTAGAAGAACGGGTAAATTTCGATATTGAAATGATGAAAGAGCTGGGATATTGTTCAGGAATTGAAAACTATTCCAGGTTCTTTGATGGCCGTTCTCCAGGCATGCGCCCTTTCTGTTTACTCGATTATTTTCCAGACGATTATCTGATGGTGATTGATGAAAGCCATGTAACCGTGCCCCAGATCAGGGCCATGTACGGTGGAGACAGGTCAAGAAAAATGTCATTGGTAGAATACGGGTTTCGTTTACCCTCTGCATTAGATAACCGCCCCCTAAACTTCGAGGAATTTGAATCACTAGCCCCGCAAACTATATACGTAAGCGCCACGCCAGCAGATTACGAACTACAAAAGTCAGAAGGAATTGTCATCGAACAAGTCATCCGTCCAACCGGGTTACTTGATCCCCTTATTGAAGTACGGCCAGCAGTAAACCAGGTAGATGATCTGCTGGATGAAATCGATAAAACCATTAAAATGGGCGATCGTGTGCTAGTAACCACCTTAACCAAACGGATGGCCGAAGAGCTAACCAAATACATGGACCGGTTAAATATCAAATGCCGCTATATCCACTCCGAAGTAAAAACACTGGAGCGGGTAGAGATTTTGCGGGGGTTACGCTTAGGCGAATTTGATGTGCTCATCGGGATAAACCTATTACGTGAAGGATTAGATCTGCCCGAAGTTTCCTTCGTTGCCATCTTAGATGCAGACAAAGAAGGCTTTTTAAGGTCAGAGCGGTCATTAATCCAGACAATCGGGCGTGCCGCACGTAATGATAGGGGAAGGGTAATCTTATACGCGGATAAAATCACCGATTCTATGGCTAAAACCATGGATGAAACAAGCCGCAGGCGGGAGCGTCAAATGGCATACAACACTGAACATGGTATTACACCAAAAACTGTAGGCAAAAGCCGGGAAGCCATTCTGGAACAAACCTCGGTGCTTGATTTCTCTGCCAATGCAGAAAGAAAAAATGCCTACATAGAAATTGACCAGGTAAGTATTGCTGCAGATCCGATCGTACAATACATGACCAAGCCAGAGATGCAAAAATCAATTGATAAAACGAAAAAAGATATGGCTAAAGCCGCAAAGGATATGGATTTCCTAATGGCTGCCAGGCTGCGTGACGAAATGTTTGCCATGGAGAAAGTATTTGAAGAAAGATTTGGAAAACCAAGTTTAAAAAACGCATAACAGAATTAACAATGGACGGTAAAAACAGATCGGATATTTATCCGGGGCTTGAAGTAGATATTATTTTAAAAAAAGATCAGCGAACTGGAAAGCTGACCAGGGGAATCGTGGCAAACTTGCTTACTTCCTCTGCATTTCACTCCAGGGGCATTAAAGTAAGGCTGGAAGACGGGCAGGTAGGCCGGGTTGCAGAGGTCGTAGAAGACTAATGCTTTTATTTTTTGTACCTTGTAAATATTGCACACATCTGGCAGTATTTGCTTAACTGGTACTAAAATCTGCCTATATTTGTAAATTAACACAATAAACAATGGGAATTATTAAGTTTCTTTTTATTACGGTCCTGGTCCTGTGGCTTATCCGTTTGCTTTTACGATTGGTATTTCCAATGGTCTTAAAAAGCATTTTTGGAAAAATGCAGCAGCAAGCCGGCAATGCAGGTCCGCAACAACAATCACAGCAACAGCAGCGTAAACCCGAAGGGTCTATCTCTATCGACTACGTACCCCCACAGCCAAAACAGGGAAACGCTGATAAGCTAGGTGATTTTGTAGAATACGAAGAGGTGAAATAAAGTATTTTATACTTATCAATAAATTTACTTCTTAATCTGTATCAATTTTATATTTTTGGGGTTAGTTTAAATCTAAACAAACCTTAATGAATACTTGGTTAAAAAAGAATGGCATACATCTGGCCATCATTGCGTTTTTTGTAATTATATGTTTCGTCTATTTTAGTCCTGTCCTGCAGGGTAAAGTACCAGAACAAGGAGACGTTTTGCAGGCAAAGGCCATGCAAAAAGAGATCATGGATTACAAAGCTATAGATGGCAAAGGGCCCCTATGGACCAACCAGATGTTTGGCGGTATGCCAGCCTATCAAATCTGGGTTCAATACCCGTTAAATTTAACCACTTACGGGATTTCTTTAGTAAAAGACACTTTTCCGGATCCTGTAGGTACCGTCTTAGTCTACCTGCTTGGTGCCTACCTGTTATTCTGTGTGCTAAAAATCAATCCCTGGCTAGCTGCTGCAGGTGCAATAGCTTTCGCTTTTACCTCCTACAACTTCATCATTATTGCTGCAGGGCACAGTAACAAAGCATTAGCCATTGGCTTCTTTGCCCCAATACTAGCCGGGATCATTTTAACGATGCGTGGTAAATACTGGATAGGTGCAAGTCTTACTGCTCTTTTTCTAGCCATGGACATCAGGTCTAACCACATCCAGATGACCTATTATTTCCTTTTGGCACTGCTTATTTACATTGGGATAGAGATTTATCATGCCTTTAAAGAGAAGCGCACCAAAGAAATGACCAAGGCCATTGGGTTTTTAGGTGCTGCGGTACTATTAGCAATGTTAGTGAACACCAGTAATTTATGGACAACCTATGAATATGGAAAAGAAACCATTAGGGGTAAATCCAATTTAAAAACAGATTCAGCAGAGCCAGATAACGGTTTACCTAAAGATTATGCCTATCAATGGAGCCAGGGCGTAGGTGAGTCCTTCACTTTCATCATTCCTAACTTATATGGCGGCGGTTCTAATCGTCTTGATGCAAAATCAAACGTAGCAAAAGCCATTGAAAAAATTGGCGCCACACCAGAACAAGCAGCAGATTTTGCACAACGCTTACCGGTCTACTGGGGTGATAAACCAGGCACAGCAGGCCCATACTACTTCGGGGCAATCATTTGTTTCCTATTCGTTTTTGGTCTTTTCATTGTTAAAAACAGGATGAAATGGTGGATCTTATCAACCACAATCGTATTTCTGCTCCTTTCTTTTGGAAAAAACCTACCCTTCCTATCTGATATATTCTTCGATTACGTTCCGCTTTACAATAAATTCAGAGCCGTAGAATCCATCCTTGCCGTAGTTGGGCTACTCTTTCCAATTCTTGCCCTACTGGCGATTAAAGAAGCACAAGAAGGAAAATACGATCAAAAATACCTGGTTAAAAAACTAACCTGGTCTGCCGGTATAACAGGTGGATTTGCCTTAATCATCGCAGTAATGCCCACTTTACTCTTCAGTTTTCGGAGTACGGACCATGAGCAATTTCTTGAAACCTTAGCCGGAGCCTTTAATAACGACCGGAATATGGCCGCTACAGTGGGAAATGCACTGATTGAAGACCGGGTAGAATTAGCCAGAGCCGATGCTTTGCGCAGCCTGATCTTTATTATCATTGGTTTTGGGTTAGTATGGGCATTCATCACTAAAAAAATGAAAGCAGAATTTGCTTTCGGCCTTTTAGCATTGTTCATCCTGTTTGATATGTGGCAAGTTGACCGCCGTTACCTTAACAACCTCAACTTTGTTCCAAAAGCCTCTTTATTAAATAACCGTTATCAGCCAAGAGACGTCGATACCTTTATCCTGGCAGACAAAGACCCTAACTTCAGGGTATACGATGCGAGTATCCCTACCTTTACCAGTGCCGACGCTTCTTATTTCCATAAAACAGTAGGCGGGGCACATTCTGCGCGGTTAAAACGTATCCAGGAACTTATTGACCATCAATTTACCAAAAGTGTAAATCAGGATGTACTGGATATGTTAAACACAAAATATATCATTACACAAGACCAGCAAAACGGATCTTATAAAATGCAGCGCAATTCAACAGCCGCAGGTAATGCCTGGTTTGTTGATCATGTCCAATTTGTTCAAGATGCAGATGAAGAAATGAAAGCGATCAGCAGTTTTGATCCTAAAAAAGAAGCAATGGTAGATATCAAGTATAAAAACATGCTGGATACTACACGTGTAGGCATCGGTGGCCCAACTGCCTCTATTAAATTAGACAGCTATCATCCAGATCACCTGGTCTATTCCTACAGTGCACCAAGAGATGTAATCGCTGTATTTTCTGAAATTTATTATGATAAAGGCTGGAAAATGCTGATTGATGGAGTAGAAAAACCATATTTCAGAGCAGATTATGTACTTCGTGCCGCACAGCTGGAAGCCGGAAATCATAAAGTTGAATTTGTGTTTCATCCAACCTCCTATTACCTGGGAGAGAAATTCTCTCTTGCAGGCTCTATTTTATTATTAGCTGCACTTGGATTTGCTTTTTACGACGACAAGAAGAAAAAAACAGCCTAATTTTATTTTTTTGATCCTTTAAAGGGGCTGTTGATCTATTCAATAGCCCCTTTTTAATTAAAGCTTACCCTATTTTAAGCAGCAAACTTTATAGCATAACGGTTTCTTAATATCTTGTTAACCTGTATCTTGCATATTTGTCTTCATAATTCTATTACTATGGAAGAAGCAATCGTGATAACCTGTGTTATGGTACTGATCATCTTTTTTTTCAGTCCCTATGAATTAATGATGGATGAAGATGAATTGTAAAAGGGAAGTAGATATTGCTGTAATTTCTGATGTTCATTTGGGTACATACGGCTGCCATGCAAAAGAACTTTTAAAATACCTGAAGAGCATTAAGCCAAAAATGCTCATCCTTAATGGAGATATAATTGATATCTGGCAGTTTAGTAAACGTTATTGGCCAGAAACACATATGAAAGTAGTGAGGAAGCTCATGAAATTTGTAGTAGAAGGAGTTCCAGTATATTATCTGACTGGGAACCATGATGAGCTGCTCCGTAAATTTGCAGATATAGACATGGGTACTTTTCACCTGCAAAACAAGCTCGTCTTAGAGCTGGATGGTAAAAAAGCATGGTTCTTTCACGGGGATATTTTTGATGTCACCATGCAACACTCTAAATGGCTGGCTAAGCTCGGTGCCGTAGGATATGACAGCCTGATCCTAATCAATAGCATGGTAAACTGGGGGCTAAAGTTAATGGGGAAAGAAAAAATGAGCTTTTCTAAAAAAGTAAAAGCACAATTCAAAGACGCCGTTAAGTTTATCAATAGTTTTGAAGACACCGCTGCAGAGTTAGCGGCCAAAAATGGATACGCATACGTAGTATGCGGGCACATTCATCAGCCAGAACACCGGATCATCACTACAGAAGACGGTGAGGTGACTTATTTAAATAGCGGTGACTGGGTAGAAAATCTGACCGCATTAGAATATACCAATAAGGCATGGACAGTCTTTAAATATGACCAAAAAGACTTTCAGACCGATGAGGTAGAAGAAGGTGACCTATCAGATAGCGAAGATTTACACAGTAAACTGGATATCAACGCATTACTCCAAAAGATAAAATTAGAAATTGTCTAGCGGATAAAATTTACAGATATTCGGCGAGAATGAAGATACTTTACGCAATTCAAGGCACAGGAAACGGACATATCAGCCGCGCAAGGGAAATTGTACCCTTGTTGCAGCAACATGGCGAAGTACACCTGTTGATTAGTGGTACCCAGGCAGATGTAAAGCTCAGTCAGGATATTGCTTATCAGCTCCACGGCTTTAGTTTCATTTTTGGAAAAAAAGGAGGTGTAGACCACTATGAAACCTGGAAAACGATGAATCTGCCTCGTTTTGTAAGTGATATGCGCAAACTTCCTTTAAAAGATTACAATCTTATTTTAAACGATTTCGAGCCGGTAACCGCCTGGGCATGCAAATTAAAAGGTGTAGAAAGCGTGGGGTTAAGCCACCAGGCATCCTTCCAGTCTAACCGGGTGCCAAAACCAAAAAGTATAGATTGGGCGCAGCTCGTAATGAAATATTACGCTCCCTCCACGCACTATGTAGGTTTTCATTTTAAAACATACGACAACTTTATCCACACCCCGGTTATCCGTTCAGAGATCAGGGCATTAAAGACAAGTAACCTGGGGCATTACACCGTATATCTGCCCGCAGTAGCAGACAATTTGCTCGTGCCTATACTAAAACAGCTTCCACAAGTACAATGGCAAGTCTTCTCTAAACACACTAAAATTAGCTTTACCGATGCCAACGTTACCGTATGTCCAATAAACAACGAACAATTCAATGCCAGCCTTGCTAGCTGTACCGGCCTATTTACAGGCGGAGGTTTTGAAGGGCCATCCGAAGCCCTATTCTTAGGTAAAAAACTATTAGTTGCCCCAATGAAATTTCAATACGAGCAGCAATGTAATGCCTTTGCACTAAAAGAAATGGGCTTACCTGTCATCTGGGCTTCCGATAAAAACTGGCTTCCTATTCTGGAAAAATGGGTAACAGAACCACAAGAACACCAATTTAATTTTCCAGACGAGACCGCCAGCGTAATTGATCAAGTAGTAAAGCAGTTTGCCAGATAAATTTCTTTACTTTGCCCTTCAGTAAACGGCATGATCAATCAATTCAAGACACTAAATCCCATCAACCTTTTTTTGTTATTTGCATATACCTTTTTTATGCGGATAGCAATATTTGTAAACCCACCATCCAGGTTAAACTTTGAGTTTCTTGAGTCCTATAGCAAATTTTTAATCCAGATCCCTATAGGCAACGATTTTTCTGTGCTCAGCAACGTTTTCATTGCGGGAATCCTGATTTTTATCCAGGCAATAATCTTTAACAGAGTCGTAAATAATCACGCACTGTTATCTAAACCTAGTTTTTTGCCCGCTTTACTTTATATTACAGGTGCCAGTTTATTTGAACCCTTCCTTATTCTCAGCCCTGTGCTAATTTGTAATTTTCTGATCATCCTGATCATGGATAAATTGCTGAAAATAGGGAAATCCTCCAATGCCATCATGATTATGTTTGATGTGGGGATCTTTATTGCAATAGGTACACTCATGTACTTCCCATTTGTGGTCATGCTGTTGCTCATTTGGCTCAGTTTGTTGTTATACCGGTCATTTAACTGGCGGGAGTGGGTGTCCGGATTAGTCGGTTTTCTTTCTATCATGTTTTTTCTGGCAGTTTTTTATTACTGGAACGATAATATTGGAATGTTCTATAAAATATGGCTTCCGTTAAAAAATAAGTTCCCTTCCATATTTAAGATTCAATATAATGACTACCTCGTATTGGTACCAGTAGGAGTGATGATGATCTTAGCCATGGTCCAGCTGCGGGAAAATTTTTTCAGAAGTTTTATCAGTACCAGGAAAGCTTTTCAGATGCTTTTCTTTATGTTTTTAATTGCTATCCTAAGCTTTTATACCAAAGAGAATTTTAAATTATATCATTTTTTACTTTGTGTTCCTCCGGGAGCAGTACTGTTAGCCTACTATTTTTCTAATGCCACAAAGCGATGGTTTTACGAAAGTTTATTCCTCATTTTGGTAGTTGCTATTCAATACTTTTTATTTGTTTAACTTTTTTTAACAAATTGGCACCTTGAAACTTGGTAAAGATTAATAGATTTGTACCATGAAGTTTGGAGCTGATGCATTTCCGGTATCACATGGTAATGAAAACATATTTTATAAGTTAAAAAACACCCTGGGATTGGTAAATGCATAATCTGGTTATAGATATTGGCAACACTAACAGTAAAATAGCTGTTTTTAATGATAAAGTGCTGGTGTTTTTTCAAAGCCTGGATCAGCTTGATGAAGCTGTGCTTAAAGAATTAATAAAAACCTATAACATTGCTAATTCTACTGTTTCGAGTGTAAAACAGGAGGCTTCAGCGGCCATTATATCTGTTTTAGAAGCCAATACTAATTATTTAACCTTCTCTACGCAATTTAATACCGGCGTAAAGAATTACTATAAATCGGTATCTACCTTAGGAGAAGACCGCTGGGCCAAGATCATTGCTGTTCATCAGGAGCACCCGCATCAAAATTGTTTGATCATTGATGCAGGAACCTGTATCACTTATGATCTGCTGGATAGTGCAGGGGCCTACTACGGAGGCAGTATTAGCCTGGGGCTGAACATGCGTTTTAAGGCCTTAAATTACTATACCGGTAAATTACCATTAGTTACCTGGAATAATGAAGTAAAAAATATCCCTTTGGGAACAGACACCAATACAGCCATCACCAATGGTGTTTTACAAGGTGTAATAAATGAAGTTGAGGGTTTTATTGCGCTCAATGAGAAAAATAATAAAGATTTAAAGGTAGTTATTACCGGGGGAGACGCTACCTTTTTGTTGGAGCAATTAAAAAACAGCATCTTTGCGCCTCAAATTATACACGATCCCTATTTAGTATTAAAAGGATTAAACGAAGTTATTGCATTTGAATATGTACAAAAAAATTAATTATATAACCGCAGTTTTAGTTCTGCTGGCAAGCATTTCTGTAAACGCACAGATCACTACTCAATCACCTTATTCAAGATTTGGTGTTGGAAATATTAAAGGCTCTTTGCTCCCTCAGTTTAGGGCAATGGGTGGTGTTTCCACTGCGGTTAACAAAGCAACAGGATATAACTATATCAATATGCAAAATCCTGCATCTTACGCAGGAATAAACCTGACTACTATAGACGTCGGTATGTCCGCCTCTATTATTGGCCTGAAAAAAGGTTCCGTAAGCGAAAATAGTTTCAACGCTACCCTAAGTCATGTTGCCCTTGCCTTTCCGGTATCGACACACTCGGCTTTAAGTTTTGGTATCCTGCCATATTCAGAGTTAGGTTACAATTTTGCAGAAAAAGGAACCATCACCAGTACACCTGGTTCAGGAAATCCAGCCAGCCAGAACGTCAGTAATGTTTACTCCGGTGAAGGCGGCTTAACAAAAGCCTATATCGGGTACGGTTATCAATTTGGTGACCATTTAAGGATTGGTGGTAACATAGAGTATCTTTTCGGTAATATGATCGAGAATAGGGGCGTTCAGTTTGACGAAGATGGCGCTGCATACGCTTCACGTCTTCAAAACAAAAACAGTGTAGGTGGAGTAACAGCTTCCTACGGTGTGCAGTACGATATCCGTGTAGGTCCAAAAATGTCACTTAACTTTGGCTACTCCGGATCAGCATCATCTTCTATTAACTCTACAAGAACATTCCTGGCAACCAAATATCTTTATGATGGAACTACCGGTGAAGACAATGTAACCGTAGAAACAGTTGACTCTGTTGCAAGTGGAAAATCTACTTTGAAACTTCCTTTAGTACATAACTTTGGAATTGCTTTACAAAAAGACAATAAGTGGATGGTCGGTGCAGATTTTAGAATGGGCAGCTGGTCTAAATTTGTTATCAATGGAGTAAACCAAGGCTTACAAGATAGTTATGGTGCATCCTTAGGTGGTCAGATTACACCTGATATTAGTTCTATTAACAGTTATTTTAAACGGGTAGATTACCGTTTTGGGGTAAGCTACGATAAAACATATATCCAGATATCGGATAAAGATGTAAAACAAACAGCAGTAACTTTTGGGCTTGGTTTGCCACTCGCAAATTCGATCACCAGCCGCGGTGCTTTTTACAAACTAAACTTTACCGGAGAATATGGCCGAAGAGGCACCATGGTTAGTGGTGATCTCAAAGAAAGCTATATTAACCTTCATCTTGGTTTTACCATCAATGATAAATGGTTCACCAGATATAAAATTAACTAATGAAACCTGCTGGTATGTTGTACCGGATAGCTTTAATTTGCTTTATACCGCTTTTTTTGAGTTCATGTGGCGAAGATGACTTAAAAAAAGCGGCTACAATATCTTCCAAAAAAATAGTTTTTACCAAAGACCGGTCATTAAAAGTAGAAATAGTCTTTAGTGATTCTGCCATTGTAAAAGCCAAAGGAAATGCCCCCATCCTGGATCAGGTTAGTCCATCCTCCGGCAGTAAGTACCAGGAAATGCCAGAAGGCGTAAATATTACTTTTTTTGATCCGATGCAAAAAATAACAGGAACACTCGTTTCTGATTATGCCATCAGGAAAGAAACAGAACAACTAACTATCTTCAGAAAAAACGTAGTTGTAGTACGGGATGATATGACCTTCAATACAGAAGAGCTTACCTGGGACCAGCAAAAAAAAATGTTTTTTTCTCCTAAGGGGATCATTACCAGGCCAGACGGGACCATCTACAATGCTATAAACTTTAAAGCACCAGAAGATTTCAGTTCCTTTGATTCTGAACTTGCTTCTGGGGAGACCTATGTCAAAGGTGACCTGACACCCTAAATATCCTTGTTTAGGCCAACTTATTTCTTTAATTTATAAATCCGTATTGAAATACAATTTATTGTTTTCTTTTTTTAGCAAAAGTTGTATCTTGCGCCCTCTTAAAAAAAATATAAATAATAGATATTATGGGTTTTATGACATTTTTGCGTAACCGGGCAGGCTTTATCCTGATAGGGGCCATCGGTTTTGCAATTGTTGCGTTTTTAGTCGGTGATGCAATTAACGTAGGTAAGCCTTTCTGGGCAGCATCTCAAAAAGTTGTTGGATCTGTAGACGGTGAGGATATCAACATCGACGAATTCGGTCCTAAAGTAGATCAGAATTTACAGCAATTCAAACAACAATACGGTGGCAGTGCTAATCCTCAAATGACAGCAATGGCTGTAGATAACGCATGGAATGGTGAACTAGCTACTATTTTATTATCAAAAGAATACAAGCGTTTAGGTTTAGATATCTCTTCTGAAGAACTTTTTGATCTTTACCAGGGTAAGAACCCAAGTCCGCTAATTGTTCAATATTTTGGTAATCCTCAAACCGGTCAGGTAGATCGTGCTGCAGTGATCAATTCATTGAAGCAACAAGCATCAAACCCACAGCTAAAACAGCAATGGGACTTGTTAGAGAAAGAAATCGAAAAACAAGCTTTACAGCAGAAATACGGTAACCTGATCAAAAACTCAGTTTATGTAACTTCTCTTGAAGCCAATGATGAATATCAGAACAGAAACAAACTGGCAAACTTTAATTACATCAGTTTAGATTACGCAAGTATTCCTGATGCATCAGTTAAGCCATCAGACGCAGACTATTCTGATTACTATAATGAAAACAAGAAAAGATTTGAGAATGCTGCGGAAACCCGTTCATTTGAATATGTATCTTTCTCTGTTAACCCAACAAAAGAAGATTCTGCAGCAGTTAAATTGCAGGTTGAAAAACTAACTTCAGATTTCAAAGCTTCTAAAAGCGATTCCCTGTTCTCAGCGATTAATTCTGATGTTAAAGTTCCTTACGCTTATATGGCTAAAGGTAAATTAGATCCTCAGATTGACTCTGCAGTATTTGCCTTACCTGCCGGAAGTTTTTACGGACCAGTATTCACTGGAAACTCTTACAAACTTGTAAAAGTGATTGATACCCGTATGTCACCAGATTCAGTAAAAGCAAGTCATATCTTATTAGACGCGGCTAAAATGGGTGGCGCAGATAAAGCAGTTAAAATGGCAGATTCATTAAAATCCTTAGTTCAAAAAGGAGCGAGCTTTGCTGCATTAGCTAAAATGTATAGCGTAGACGGATCAAAAGATAAAGGTGGTGAACTAGGTACATTCTCAAGAGGACAAATGGTTCCTGAATTTGAAAACGCAGCTTTTAATGGCCAGGTTGGTGATTTAAAAGTAGTGACTTCACAATTTGGTGTTCATTTAATCAAAATTGAAAATCAGATCGGTTCTTCAAGAGTAGCTAAATTAGCTTACATTGAGAAAAACCTGGTACCAAGCAGCAAGACTAAAGATCAGGCCTATAAAAAAGCATCAAGTTTCCTTAATGCTGTAAAAGGCGATGATTTCGCTGCCGAAGCTAAGAAATTAGGTTATACAGTAGCCATAGCAGATCGCATCACTGGTAGCCAGGGATACGCGCCAGGATTAGATAACCCACGTCAGCTTATCCGTGATGCTTTTGCAGCAGATAAAGGTGATGTGCTTTCTGAAGTATATCAAATGGACAATGGTTTTGTTGTTGCACACGTAACAGATATCAAACCTAAAGGAGTTTTACCTTTAGATGCAGTTAAAAAAGACATCGAGCCAATGGTCATCAACGCAGTAAAAGCGAAGATGCTTACAGAAAAATTAAGTAAAGCTGCCCAGGGCGCTGGTAATATTAACCAGGTTGCACAAAAAGTAGGAAGACCAGTAATGCCAGTTCAGAACATTGTATTCTCTAACCCAATTGTACCAGGAGCAGCACAAGAAAACAAGCTAATTGGTAGTGTATTTGGATCACCTGCAGGCAAACTATCTAAACCAGTAGAAGGCGAACGTGGTGTTTATTTATTTACAGTAAACGGCTTTACCAGTCCGGCTCCAATAGGCAACACTTATAAACAAAAAGAATCAATGCGTGAAGGCATCGCTCAAAGATCATTAGGCGCAGCATTCCAGGCATTACAAGATAAAAGTGAGATAAAAGACAATAGGGTGAAATTCTATTAACCTTATTTACGTAATTTTGAAACCGGAAGTAATTATTACTTCCGGTTTTTTTATTTAAGGCCTTTTTTTTAAAGTCTGTGATAAAAGACAAAAGCTGGACAGGCTCCTCATCAATTTAATTTTATCAAAATGGATATTCAGGAAAATATAGTCAACAAAGTAGCTGCAAGTGGTTTAGTTACCTTAAACCTGGAGCATTACTACGATCAGGGAGAACGGGTGATCTACGATATTAAAGAAAACCTTTTCCATGGATTAATGCTAAGAGAGAAAGATTTCAGGGAATTTATTAAACTGCACGACTGGAGTGCTTATACGGGTAAGAACGTGGGGATCATTTGTAGTGCAGATGCCATTATACCTACCTGGGCTTTTATGCTGCTGGTTACTAAAATGAAACCCTATGCAAATGAGATCGTATTTGGTAACCTGGAGGTATTGGAAGCCTTCTTATTTACGAAAGCCCTGGCAAAAATTGATCTTTCCGTTTACCAGGATGCCCGTGTAGTCATTAAAGGCTGCGGGGATATTGAGGTGCCAGTATCTGCCTACGTGGAGATCACCAGCCTATTAACGCCAGTCGTAAAAAGCATCATGTATGGAGAACCCTGCTCTACCGTTCCGGTATTTAAGCGAAAGGATTAATTTTTTGGATTGTTTTTTGTTTAACTAGCGGTATGAGAAAATTATTTTTGCTGTTTTCGTTTTTGATTACCTTCATTTATGCCGGTGCCCAAGAGCTTCCATTAAAGAAAGAACCGGTTTTTCAGGCTGGTGAGGTCTTGCAGTATAAGCTAAAATATGGTTTCATCACTGCCGCAGAAGCAACGATAAAAGTACTAAATTCAGACCTTAAATTTGATAACAAGCCCACATACAACTTGGTGGTAGATGCTAAGACCTCAGGAACATTTGATGTTTTTTATAAAATAAGGGATCACTACGATTCTTACATTGATAAGGTTGACCTAACCCCGTATTTTTACCAGGAGAATGTTAGAGAAGCCAGTTATAAGAGAAAAGATAAAGCAAGATTTTATCAAAATACAAAAAAGGTAGTATCCAACAGAGGTACCTTTACTACCCCCACTAATCAGACATTTGACTTGGTTTCTGCCTATTATTTTGCGCGGAGCCTGGATATTTCTAAATTAAAAACCGGAGAACTTTTTAAGGTAAATTATTTTTTGGGCGATGAAATACATCAGCTGCAAATCAAGTACGTAGGGAAAGAAGTAGTTAAAAGTAAGCTAGGGAACATACGCTGCCTCAAATTTAGTCCTTCTATAGAACCTGGGCGAATCTTTAGAAAAGATAGTAGTTTGTATCTTTGGATCACAGATGATGGCAACAGGGTTCCTGTAAAAGCCCAGGTCGAAATCATTGTAGGTGCCGTTACGATGGAAATTAAATCTGCTGAAGGGTTAAAATACCCCTTAGCGAAAGAAAAATAAAATATGATAGAAGTACAAAATACACTCATACATGAAGATGTCATACGCGAAAACTTTGTATGTAATCTGAACAAATGTAAGGGTATTTGTTGTGTAGAGGGTGATTCCGGTGCTCCGCTTGAACATGCTGAGACCGCGATTCTTGCAGATATATACCCAAAGATCAAGCATTTGCTTGCACCAAAAGGTATTGCCGCAATCGAAGAATATGGTACATCGGTAGTCGACTCAGACGGCGATCTAACCACCCCATGTGTAGATGGGAATAAAGAATGTGCTTATGTAACGTTTGAAAATGGAATTACAAAATGCGCCATTGAAAAAGCCCATGAGCAGGGTATCGTAGATTGGCAAAAACCGATCTCCTGTCATTTATACCCCATCAGGATTACTAAATATCCCGAATTTGATGTGCTCAATTACGACCGCTGGCATATCTGTTCTGATGCCTGTGCATTTGGCAGAGAACTTAAAGTACCCGTATATACTTTCCTAAAAGGACCGCTGATCAGAAAATATGGAGCAGAATGGTACGAGGAATTAGAAAATAGTGTATCTTCAAACCTATAACCATAAAATATATATTTTGAAAGGAATAATTTTAGCAGGAGGGAGCGGCACCAGGTTGCATCCTTTAACTTTGGTCATGAGCAAGCAAATGATGCCTGTTTACGATAAGCCAATGATCTATTATCCATTGTCAACACTCATGCTGGCAGGAATAAAAGAAATATTGATTATTTCTACTCCACACGATCTTCCTAATTTTGAGAAACTTCTTGGTGACGGAAGCAACCTTGGCTGTAAATTCTCTTATGCAGTACAGCATGAGCCTAATGGTCTGGCACAAGCTTTTGTGATTGGTGCTGACTTCATTGGTACTGATAAAGTCGCATTAGTATTGGGAGATAATATCTTCTACGGCGATGGGATGGCTAAACTTTTACAGGCCAGCTCAGATCCTGAAGGAGGAGTAGTTTTTGCGTACCGTGTTTCAGATCCTGAACGCTATGGTGTAGTTGAATTTAACGCGCAGAAACAAGCCATTTCTATTGAAGAAAAACCAGCAGAACCAAAATCTGATTATGCAGTTCCGGGATTATATTTTTATGACAACAGTGTCGTAGAAATTGCAAAGAATATTAAACCCTCTCCGCGCGGTGAATATGAAATCACCGACGTAAATAAAGAATACCTTGAACAAGGGAAACTAAAGGTAGGCGTGTTAAGTCGCGGAACAGCCTGGTTAGATACCGGTACTTTTGCCTCATTAATGCAGGCAGGACAGTTTGTTCAAGTCATAGAAGAACGTCAGGGCCTAAAAATCGGATGTATTGAAGAAGTCGCTTTCAGAATGGGTTTCATAGATAAAGAACAACTTCGTAAAATTGCCACACCACTGGTGAAAAGCGGTTACGGAGCTTATCTGCTGAAACTTATCAAATAAATTTTTAACAGCCTATTTTTAACTAAGCGTATGAATGACAAATTGCCCAGCCTGCCTTATATCGGGGTAGATATTGGTGGCTCTCATATTACGGCAGCACATATAAGTGCTGCTGATTTTAAGATAGTAAAAGGGACCCTGGTTAGAGCGCGTGTCGCTTCTATGGAAGGGGCAGAAGTAATTATTAAAGCATGGGTTGATGCACTTGCTCCGCTCATCATCAGTTCCGGGGATCAGGCTATTCATATTGGTGTAGCTATGCCAGGACCTTTTGATTATGAAAAAGGCATCTCCTTAATGAAAGGAACCAAAAAATACGATTCTCTTTATGGAATGAACGTTTTGGAAATTCTGGCTGAAAAGTTAGGTATTCCACAAGACCATATCCTCTTTAGAAACGATGCTGAATCGTTTTTACACGGAGAATTAGCCTCAGGAGCAGTAGCCGGAGAAAAGCGTGCTTTAGGAATTACTTTAGGTACCGGATTAGGTTCTGCAAGTAACTGTAAAGGCAAAACAGTAGATTCTGATCGTGCATTTCTTCCTTTTAAAGACAGCATTGCAGAAGAATACATCTCCACCAGGTGGTTCTCTAAGCGGTACCTGGAATTAACAGGAAAAGAAGTTAAAAATGTAGAATCTCTGCTTGCCTCAGCTGATAAGGTGATCATTGATCAGATCTTTGATGAATTTGGCCAAAACCTGGCACAATTTCTAAATGTTTTTATTGCTGAAGAAACACCAGACGTTGTCGTGATTGGTGGAAACATTGCTAAAACCTGGGATCACTTTATTCCAATAGTATTAAAGCACCTGGAAAACAAAAATGTAATATTGAAACAAAGTACCATGTGGGAAGATGCAGCCTTAGTTGGCGCAGCTTACAGCTGGAAACTATCTTAAACTATATTATTTGTAAAAAAGCAGTGCCCGGTCTATGGACTGAGCACTGCTTTTTTATTAAATCGCTTTTGTAGCTTCTTGCAGCCATTGGCGCTCTTCAGTAGTTAACCTTGGGCTTAACTTTTCAAAAACAGCAGCATGATAAGTATTAAGCCAGTCCAGCTGTGATTTCTCCAGCAAGTCTTTCACTATTATGGACGTATGAATAGGGGCTATCGTTAAAGTTTCAAAACCATAAAACTCGTTAAACTCATTGGTTTCTACCGGTATGGTATACACTAGATTTTCAATACGGATTCCATGACGGCCAGGGCGGTAAATTCCAGGTTCTATAGAAGTGATCATTCCTAATTCTACAGGCACTGGTGTATTTGTTGGATTAAATACTTGTGGACCTTCATGCACGTTAAGGAAATATCCCACCCCATGACCAGTTCCATGTCCATAATTAACGCCATGCGCCCACAAAGGGTTCCGTGTAATGGCATCAATCTGGTAACCGCAGGTACCTTTTGGGAATATCGCTTTACAGCCATCAATCATTCCTTTAAGCACTAAAGTATAATCCTTTTTCTCCTGGTCTGTAGTTTCTCCCATAGGGATAGTACGGGTAATATCAGTAGTTCCGTAAAAATACTGGCCTCCTGAATCTACCAGGAAAAGACTTTCTGCAATTACCTCTGCATCACTTTCAGCAGAAGGGGCATAATGCGGCAAGGCACCATGGTCTTTATACGCACTAATGGTGTTAAAGCTATCTCCAATAAAGCCATCCTGAGCAGCTCTGTAGCTGCGTAATTGCGCAGCAGCAGAAAGTTCTGTAATCTTAATTTTACCACTATGATCATCCAGCCATTTCAGGAATTGCGTAATCGCAACACCATCTTTTAACATCGCTTCCCTGGTATTTTGCAGTTCTGTTTCGTTTTTAACCGCTTTTAGGTTTGTCGAAGGATTTGTTTCCTTAATGATCCTTACCCCATCAGGGATCAGTTTAGCATAGGCATAACAATTCCGTTTAGGATCTATAAATATGGAACTGTTTGCTGGGATCTGTGTTAATGCACGTTCAATTTCTTCATAAGGCAAGATCTCCGTACCGCTTTTCAGCAAAGCAACTTTTTCTTCCTCTGTAAGTTTATCCGGATTAATAAATAAAGTAGCATGATCATGATTAATCAATGCAAAACTTAATACCACAGGGTTATAGCTGACATCCTTCCCCCTGATATTAAATAACCAGGCAAGATCATCCAAAGAAGATATCAAATGATAATCTGCCTGATGTTTTTTCAAAGCAGATCTAATCGCTGCAAGCTTGCTGCTTACAGACTGCCCTATATGCTGGTCCTCGATTAAAAATGCCGGATCAGCAGGCAGTTCATGACGGTTTTCCCAAATTGGACTTAAATAATCCTTGCTTTGCAGTTCCATGCCTTTGGCAGAAAACTGCTGTGTAAGCAAATCTCCCAGCAAAACAGAAAGCAATTTCTCATCTGTTGCCACTACTGCTCCTGCAGGTAGTTTTTCTGTAAGCCATTGAATATATTCTGGTGCATGCTGTACTTTTTGTTTAACGAGCTCAAAACCACTTTTTGCTAACTGTGGTAAAGCCTGTTCAAAATATCTGAAATCCGTCCATAGCCCCGCAAAATCATGGGTAATTACTAAAGTTCCGGCAGAACCGGTAAAACCAGATACAAATGGAATGCATTTATAATGTTTAGGCAAATATTCACTCATATGCGGGTCCGCAGATGGAATAATATAAGCCTCTACTCTATCAGCTTTCATTTGGTTGCGTATTTTGCTCAGTTTTTCCTCGTATGTCATATCTGCAAATGTTCTGTATTGAATAATGAGGAACAAATCTAAGGAATTTATTTACACAGTCCAGACAAAGGCTTTTGTTAGGTTTTTATAAAATTATAATTGGCACAACCCCTACATAACCCGTATGGTACGAACGATTGTCTTCTAATTACAAAATGAATTTAATAATTAGTAAATAGATATTGTAGCCAAATTTATAATACTTAAAAATTAAGTATTTTTTGATAAAACAGATAGTTTTTTTCGCAAAGTATTTATGAAAAAACTATCTTACAGGTATTATCAATCATACCGTTGCTGATCCTGAGCGTTGTTTGCCCTGCTCAGGAAAAGCAAAGGTTTTAGATTCCTTTAGCACTAAACTGCAATTGCCCAATTAAAAACATCCGATTATAGTAGTTTTAAATTACCTTTGGCAACAAGGAGAAGATTATGGGATTGAAGATGCGTATTACGTATAAAGAGACAGATTTTGTGTACGAGATTGTTGATGGTGCTGCAATTAATAAAGATACTACAGAACTGAAGGTCGTTTTAAACGACCAGCAAATTACACTATTAAAAGATGTGAATAATGTTTGGGTACAGCAAGAAGGTGAAATCACCATTGAGCCAGACTTCGCACAGGCACTTGGCAGATCAATATCGCTTCGTTACCGTATGTAGATTTTAATTATCCCTGCTGTTTAATAACTGATCTGAACTTTTTTCCAGCCTGCTTGTTTATTTAATATTGGAATTAATAAGAGGTTATGAAAGAGATCTTAGATATCATTGATGCTTACACTGCAGCAGCTGCCGCAGGCAAGAGAATGGCCCTGGCAACAGTGGTCCATGTTGAAGGGTCTTCTTACCGTCGTCCTGGTGCAAGAATGCTGGTCACCGACGATGGAAACCTTACCGGTGCGATTAGCGGGGGCTGTCTTGAAGGCGATGCGCTGCGTAAAGCTTTGCTGGCCATTAACCAGCAGCAAAATAAGCTGGTAACCTATGATACCACAGACGAAGATGATGCTAAATTTGGCGTACAGCTGGGTTGCAATGGAATTGTTCATATTCTTTTTGAGCCCATTGACCCGCAGCAGCTCATTCACCCAGTCAACCTGCTGATTGAATTAAGCCTTAAACGGCAAGACGGAGTGCTGGTTACACTTTTCTCCCTATCGCGGCCTCTTAGTTCTGTTCCAGGTACTTGTTTACTCATTTTACCTGAAACTGTAATTGCTGCCGGGCCAAAGGAAGAGCAAGATCTTTCAGCCATCGCAGAAGCAGCAAACCATGCCTTACTCACCCGAAAATCTTTTATTCAGGAATATGAACTGAACGGGGAAAGCTTTACCGCTTTCGCAGAATTTATTCAGCCCCCTGTTTCACTGGTCATCGCCGGAGCTGGAAATGACGCCTTTCCGCTCGCAGCTATTTCTGCTATACTCGGCTGGCAAACCACAATTGTAGACGGTAGGGCTACACATGCTTCCTTACAGCGGTTTCCAAAGGTTGCTCAAATCATTGTCGCAAAACCAGACCAGGTACTTTCGCAGTTAGAAATCGATGCACAGACGGTATTCGTACTGATGACCCATAATTATAACTACGACCTTGCCTTACTAAAACATTTGCTGAGCCAAAAGCAGCCAGTCTATATAGGAAGCCTGGGGCCAAAGAAAAAACTAGAGCGAATGTTTGGCGATTTAAAAAACGAGGGGGTTACTTTAACTAAAGCACAGCTAAGCAAAATATATGGTCCGGTTGGTCTGGACCTAGGTGCAGAAACCGCAGAAGAAATTGCCCTTTCTATAGTTGCAGAGATTAAAAAAGTATTAAGTAAAAATTCAGGGCATTCATTAAGAGATAAATTAGAGCCAATCCATGCTTCTTCAAACGAAAAGCTCATCATAGACCTATAAATTTTATGAACAAAACAGGAATACTTATTCTTGCGGCCGGATCATCCTCCAGGATGGGGCAACCCAAACAGCTTTTGTCATATCAGCATAAAACTTTATTAGCAAACACTATTGAATCTGCAAAAAGCGCAGCAGATGGAATAGTTCTTGTTATCTTAGGTGGTAACCATATGCTGGTTGCGGAACAATTGACAGCAGATGATATACTTTATAATGAAGGATGGGAAGAAGGAATAAGTTCTTCTATCCGGATTGGACTGGCCGAAATGATAAAACGTTACCCTGCCCTAGACCAGGTAATTTTATCCGTTTGCGATCAGCCCTTTATTACAGAAAAAATATTTAAATCACTGATTAAAGAAGCAGAAATACCGGGCAAAAGCATTGTAGCCAGTTCCTATCTGGGCACCATAGGCACCCCAGTCTTATTTGATAAAAAACATTTCGGTGATCTTGCTGTATTAAAGGGAAAAGAAGGCGCAAAAATAATATTGAATAAATTTAAGGAGCAGGTTGCGTCAGTTCCATTTGAAAAGGGAGAAATCGATATTGATACTCCAGATGATTATAACAGGCTAATTAATAGTCAATAAGATAAAAATGATAAAAGATTCCTTCAACCGTGTACATAATTACCTGCGGATATCGCTTACAGATAACTGTAACCTGCGCTGTTTTTATTGCATGCCAGAAGAGGATTATGAATTTACGCAAGCTTCTAAATTAATGCAAGCTGCAGAAATCGAACAGCTGGCAAAAATATTTGTAGAACAAGGCGTAAATAAGATCCGTCTTACCGGTGGAGAACCTTTGGTGAGAAAAGACGCTGCCCAAATCATTCTAGCCTTATCCAGGCTGCCCGTTGATCTTTCTTTTACTACCAACGGCGCAAGGCTGCATGATTTTATTGACGTATTGTTACAGGCAAATATCCAAAGTATCAATATTAGTTTAGATACCCTGCAGGCAGATAAGTTCCAGATCATCACCAGGCGTGATATCTTTCAGCAAGTAAAAGACAACATCGATCTTTTACTGCGCAATCACATTAAAGTTAAAATTAATGTAGTGGTCATGAAAGGCCTCAATGACATGGAAATCGCAGACTTTATTGCCTGGACAAAAGACGAACCCATTGAGGTCCGCTTTATAGAGTTTATGCCTTTTGCCGGTAACCGCTGGACCAGTAATAAAGTAGTCTCACTAGAAGAGATCTTAAACCAGGTAAGCACAGGGTATACATACACTGCGCTTCCTGGCGGATTAAATGACACCGCAAAACATTACCAGGTAGCTGGGCATAAAGGCTCCTTTGCAGTAATCAGTACCATGAGCGAACCCTTTTGTGGTACCTGCAACCGGATGCGCCTAACTGCTGATGGAAAATTAAAAAATTGCTTGTTCTCTGAATCAGAAACCGATCTTCTGGGCCCGTTAAGAATGGGAGAAGATGTATTGCCGCTGATTCATGAATGTATTGGGAGCAAAGCCAAAGCATTAGGCGGGCAATTCTCTGGATTATTTGAAAATATAGAAGCAAACACGATACATAACAGAAGCATGATCACGATTGGTGGTTAATGCCATGAACTTATTACCATGATTACCGTAAAAGAAGCAAAACTAGCTATACAGGAAAATATAAAGCCTTTAGGCTTGCATACCTTACCGCTATCATTGGCAGCGGGCCATAATTTAGGTGCTGACGTATATGCTGAAATTGATATCCCCGCATTTGAACAATCATCTATGGACGGATATGCCATTCGTTTTGAAGATCATCACCAGCCACTCCTTATTCATGGAGAAATGCAAGCCGGTGCTACAGCACAATTTACCCTTCTTCCGCAATACGCAGCACGAATCTTTACCGGGGCACCCTTACCTATAGGTGCAGATACAGTAGTGATGCAGGAAAAAACCACCCTTACAGATGGCCGTTTAATCATCAGCGACCCTGCATTAGTAAAAGGGAGTAATGTTAGGAATAAAGGGGCAGAAGCTAAAAAAGGAGCCTTAGCTATTTCAAAAGGAACCAGGATAACCCCTGCAACCATCGGTTTTCTGGCAGGCATAGGCAAAACCGAAGCCACAGTAAACCGCGTACCATCCGTTGGTATTATCGCTACCGGAAAAGAACTGCAGGAACCAGGAAAAGAGCTGTCATTTGGACAAGTTTATGAATCTAATTCATACGCATTAACCGCAGCATTAGAACAGGCACAGATCAGTGAAATTAATCTGTATAGTGCAGATGATAACCTGGATGAGCTCAGCGCAACCTTAGCAGAAGCCTTATCGGCGAATGATCTGGTTTTACTGACCGGAGGGGTAAGTGTCGGTGATTATGATTTTGTACTTCGTGCAGCAACACGTTGTGAGATCACCCAAATTTTTCATAAAGTGAAACAAAAACCAGGAAAACCATTATATTTTGGTAAAAAAGATGATAAAGTAGTCTTTGGACTGCCTGGTAATCCCTCTTCCGTACTCAGTTGTTTTTATCAATACGTGTTGCTTGCCATCCAGCAGTTAACGAATCATTCTGTTTGCACGTTAAAAACAGCAGATGCCATCCTTACCCATGACTATGTGAAGCCCGCAGGGCTGACCCATTTTTTAAAAGCACATTTTGATGACGGAAAAGTTACGCCATTAAATGCGCAAGAATCCTTTAGAATGAGTTCATTTGCACAGGCTAATGCAATGGCAGAACTACAAGAAGAACAAACAGAAATTGCTGCAGGAACAACAGTCAAAGTTTATCTTTTTCCTGTATAACATAGATTATAACCGGGTTTTTACCCATCAACTTATATAAATTGAAAGTAAATCTCTTACTCTTCGGGCGGATAACAGAAATTGTTGGGTACGATCATCTTCAGTTACAAGACGTAGCCGATACAGATTCTCTTAGCAGTTTATTGGTCTCCGAATATCCTAAACTAAAGCAGTTGAATTATAAGCTGGCAGTAAACCACGTTTTTATTCATCACAATACAGATTTGTTAGACGGCATGACAGTTGCAGTAATGCCACCATTTTCAGGAGGGTAAATATGGCAATTAAAGGAGAAGCACGTTATCAGCGGCAAATGCTGTTAAAAGATTTTGGAAAAACCGGGCAGCAAAAACTATTTAACGCTAAAATATTAGTCATTGGTGCAGGTGGTTTAGGAAGCCCCGTTTTACAATACTTAGCAGCAGCAGGGATAGGCACCCTTGGAATTATTGATCATGATGTAGTAGAATTAAGTAACCTGCATCGCCAGATTTTGTATTCCGTTGCCGATATTGGCCGTTTAAAGGCTGATTGTGCAGCAGAAAGATTAGCCCAGCTCAATCCCGATATTCATATTATACCCTATCCCTTACAGCTAACCAACCAAAATGCAGCTTTGCTGATCAGTAAATTTGACATCGTGATTGATGGCTCAGATAATTTTCCAACCCGGTACTTAGTGAATGACGCCTGCGTATTATTAAATATTCCCTTGATTTATGGGGCCCTATCCGAAAACGAAGGACAAGTAGCCGTTTTTAATGTTGCCGATCCGGATGGTATAAAAGTAAATTATAGAGATGTTTTTCCAAATCCCCCCTTACCGGGAGAAGTGTTAAATTGTTCAGAAGCAGGCGTTTTAGGCGTATTACCGGGTATTATCGGAACAATGCAAGCCGCAGAAGCAATTAAACTCGTGTCTGGGGTAGGGGAACCGATGATCAATAAAATGCTCATTTATAATTTATATACCAATCAAAGTTACCAGATCCGCTTAACCCCATCAACTGAAGGGCGGCAATCTGCTCCATCAGATCTGGACGCTTTTTTGCATACAGATTATGAAGTACTCTGCGGCCTGAAAAAAGGTGGAACAAAAGTTCATGGACTAGATGCAGAAGAATTTAAAAGTTTAATGTCCGATAACAATTACGCGATCATTGATGTACGTGAGTTTGGAGAAACACCAGAAGCATCAGGCTTTGAGCACACCCAGCTTCCGCTCTCAGTAATCAGAAGACAAGTTCCTGTCATGGAGAAAAATAAGGTTATTTTATTTTGCCATTCTGGTGTAAGAAGTGTGATGGCTGCAGAAATATTGCTCGATGCTTACCCTGAAAAGGAGTTTTACAGTCTTAAAGGAGGCATAGTACGACTTTAATTTGCCAGAAATGAAAGAAAGAAAACCTAAAAATATATTTGTAAACGGTGCAATTCCGGCTCTGTTTATCGCAGAAAGTATCCAGAAACATCAAAGCAATACTGCTATTGGCGGGCATAGTATCTTTCTGGGCCAGATCCGGGCCGACCAGGTTGATGGACATGCAGTGGCCGGTATTAATTATACCGCTTACCAGGAAATGGCCATGGAAAAAATGCATGAAATCAGGGAAGATATCTTTAAAAAATATCCGGTCATCTGTATGCACGTCCACCACAGTCTTGGGCTGGTTGCTGCAGGCGAAGTTTGCCTGTTTGTATTTACCTCCTCAGTCCATCGTAAAGCAGCCATGGACGCTTGCGATGAATTGGTAGAGCGGATTAAAGCAGAACTCCCTATTTGGGGTAAAGAAATATTAGACAATGAATCCCATCAGTGGAAAGAAAATAAATAATGGTAAACATCACACATAAATCTGACACCCTTAGAAAAGCAATAGCTATTGCTACCGTTAAAGTATCCGCTCAGGAAACTATTGATGCAATTGTGCAGAAAAAGGTGCCAAAGGGCGATGTCTTTGAGTTCTCCAGAGTAGCAGGCTTGTTTGCTGTAAAAAAGACAAGTGATGTCATCCCGGATTGTCATCCGCTTCCTGTAGAATATACCGCTATCTCCCATGAAATTGATGGGTTAAATATTATCATCCAGGTAGAAGTGCATACCGTTTATAAAACAGGTGTAGAAGTAGAAGCCATGCATGGTGCTTCAGTAACTGCACTTACGCTATACGATATGTTAAAGCCGATAGACAAAGGAATTGAGATTCAAAATATCAGGTTAGCACATAAATCTGGCGGCAAAAGTCAATACAAAACACCAGCAGAAGGTACCTTAAAATGCGCAGTAGTAGTTTGCTCGGACAGTATCAGTGCAGGTGAAAATCAAGATTTATCTGGCAAAGCGATCATTCAGAAACTGGATCAGTATCAGCTGGAAACTAATCATTATGATGTGATCCCGGACGATATAGAAGAAATACAGAAAAAGACATTAAGTTTAGTGGAAGGCGGCTACGATCTTCTCCTTTTTACCGGAGGTACAGGATTATCTTCCAGAGATGTTACTCCAGATGCTATCGCGCCATTACTAGACCGGGAGATTCCGGGGATTATGGAAAACGCAAGAAAATATGGACAAGATCGCATGCCCTATGCCATGTTATCCAGAGGCATAGCAGGATTTATCAAAGACACGCTGGTCATCACCCTTCCAGGTTCTGTCAAAGGAGCACAAGAAAGCATGGATGCCTTATTCCCAGCAGTATTGCATGTTTTTAAAGTACAGGAAGGCACTAAACACGATTAGGGTCAAATCTCAGCCTATAAAAATAGTACAATCGACTGGCCGGAAGAACATACCGATGAGACGCTAATTTGAACCGACCAAATAATTTGGACATGTCTTTATAGGTTGCCTAACTTGTACAGCATTAAACCGCTATAAATTTTAAGCAAATGAATCCAGTTAAAAGCCCAGCTTATATCACCATACTGCTACACATTCTTGTTTGGATGTTATTTGCTTTTATCCTGCTTTTCTACCAGCCATTATCATGGAATATTGACTTGCCAAATCAGTTTTGGATCAAGCAAAGCTGTATACTGATCATACTGGTCCTGATTTTTTACTTAAACAGCGAGATACTGGTTCCGCAACTGTTGCTCAAAAATAAAAACCTGCTTTTTGTAGCCATTATACTCAGCCTGGCACTGCTGGCCGGTCCGGTAATCAAATCGATAGACCTATCACTACATTTACCAGAGCTCATGGCTAAAGCTTTTAATGATCTTGGGGTGCCCAGAATGTCTAAAAGAGAAGGTAAGCTAGATATTTTCCTGGTCATGATGACTTTTTTAATTGTTGGGATCAGTACCAGTGTCACCCTGATTCAGAAATGGCAATTAGATAAGCAAGAACGGGAATTGCTGGAAAAAGAAAAAATAGGATCGGAACTTTCCTTTCTTAAAGCGCAGATCAATCCTCATTTCTTTTTCAATACCCTAAATAATATTTATGCGCTCACCCATGTAGATGTAGAGAACTCCCGCAGGGCCCTGCACAAACTATCGCGCATGATGCGTTATCTTTTATATGATACCCAAGCCGGGATTACGCCTTTAAGTAAAGAAGTATCCTTTATTGTAGATTATATTGAGCTGATGAAACTCCGCTTAAACGATACGACCAAAGTAGTTTTTGAAGGGCCTATCGTAAACCAGGATATGCAAATTGCCCCCATGCTATTCTTACCCTACGTTGAAAATGCTTTTAAACATGGTGTGAGTAATTTACAGCCATCTACAATTTCAATTACCCTTAGCCTGGAAAATAACGTATTAGCACTTCTGGTTAAAAATACAATCTTCGGTGAAAATGCTGAGATTGCAGATAATTACGGAGGAATCGGCTTATCCAATACCAAAAGGCGGTTAGATCTGTTATACCCAGATAGGCATACCTTCTCTGCACAAAAAACAGAAGACACTAACGAATTTATTGTTCATTTAACCTTAACACTTGATGATACTGAATTGTATAGCGGTAGACGATGAGCCACTGGCACTAGGCTTGGTTTGCAGCTTTATTGAAAAAACGCCATTTCTTAACCTGGCGGGTAGTTTCTCTAGTGGGGTAAAAGCCTTAGAAATGGTACATGAACAACCCATTGACCTGATCTTTCTGGATATCCAGATGCCAGATCTCACCGGCATTCAGTTAGCCCGTATTTTGGACAGGCAACCGGGCAGTGCAGGGCCGAGGGTAATATTTACCACCGCTTTTAATAATTTTGCACTGGAAGGATATAAAGTAGATGCATTAGATTATTTACTAAAGCCATTTGATTACGAAGAATTTCTGATCGCTGCCAACAAGGGAAGAGCCTATGCAGAACTGGTTAACCCAGCAACAGCCGCTGCGGTAAGTTTGGCCCCTGCCGAAGACGGAGAATTTATCTTTTTAAAAGTAGAATACCAATTGGTTCGGGTAGCAATAAAGGATATTATCTATATCGAAGGACTTAAAGATTATGTGAAGGTTTACCTGGAAAACACGTCCAAACCAATCTTAACACTAACAAGTCTAAAGGCACTGGAACAAAAGCTTTCTGCAAAACTATTTATGCGGGTGCACCGTTCTTACATTGTAGCACTGGATAAAATTAATTCGGTAACCAAAAACAGTTTAAACATAAGCCAGTTAAACATCGCCATTGGAGAGCAATACAAAGAAGCATTTGGTGACTACTTAAGTAAATGGATGTAATAAAATAGCTGCAAATTGCTTTTATTCTCCTGTAAATTATACATGCACCAGCTGATTAATAGATCGCTATTTTATGTGTCCTTAATAGATAAGGCGAAGTTTTACCCTGACCCGCAAGCTGAAAAGAAATCAGGCTGGAAGGCTGCTCTGGCATATGACAATCGATGCAATTCGTTTTAACAGCTGCATTTGCCAGTGTCTTTTGACTATGCTTAATCGTGCCAGTTGCATGACAGCTGATGCAGCGCTGAGAATATGCCGTCAGATTTCCTTGTAAGTTTTCATGCGTTTTGTGACAAGAACCGCAGTCCATCTGGTTACTTTGAACATAACATTTGCTTTGTTGCAGCAAGCGGGTTTGGTTACCATGCACATCTGGGTTTTTACGCGCCACAGTGCCAGATGCAGTAAAATGATAATCTCTCAAATCATCACCCGGTTTAAACTCAAAAGTCGATTTTTGTACTTCTGTATCTGTACCAGAGTGGCAAACCGCACAAGCATCAATTTTTTGCTGCCTGGTCAGTGTTTTATAAATAGCTACAAATTTTGCTGTTTTTTCTTTGGGATGTTCGATGTGAAATTCAACATGTTTACCCGAAGGGCCATGGCAGCGTTCACAATCTACCCCATACACCAATGAGCCATTTTTAATAATTTCCTTCCTATTACGTGGTCCACTGGCAACCGTTTCCACACTGGCAAAAGAACTGTGGCATTCCAGGCAGCGGAGGCCAATTGGGCGATCAAGATATACTTTGCCTGCCGGATAACCGGGGCTATTTGCCCAGCTTTTTACGCTGCTGAAATAAGAAAGCGGAAGTTGCTTTAGCTGTCCATCTTCCCAGGTACCATAAGTATAAGCCTTTTCACCTGATCCGATAGCGATATCAAACTTTCTTGCGGTAATCTCTTTTCCGTCCTGATAAACAACCTGATAGCTGCCGCCATTCCGCTTTTCAATCTTGATTTTGGTATGGGCATCAAAATTATATTCATCGTTCTGTGGCAATCCTTCTTTCACTAAATGATCCTGATCCACAGGATGAGAAGTTTGCTGGTGCGGGTTTTCAAGATAGCTCTCTGCTACACTGGCATGGCATTGTTTACAGCTTGCAGATCCTGCATACGTTTTTTCGGTAGCAGGGGCTTTTTTATCATCCATGCACTGCGCAAACAAAACCACTAAAGTGATCATCACACCAAGAATCAGGAATAAGCGTTTGTGTCTTCTCAAAATATGCAGGTAAATTAAATGCCTTTAAATAAGCAGTATCAACTCATACAGCTAAAAAGCCTAAATATATAAAAAACAGAAAGGCGAATGTAAACATCCACCTTCTGTATTAACTATTTTTTTTATAAAAAATCAGGCTTATTGCGTGCCTCCGTATTCTTTACTTTGTTTGATTTTAGTGTTCTCTAATTCTTGTAAAGGAACTGGTAAAATCTCATTTTTACCCGCTACAAAACCTTTAAAAGCAAGTGCTTGCGGTGCAGTACCCCATCTCACTAGATCAAACCATCTGTGACCTTCAAAAGCAAGCTCTAAACGTCTTTCAGTCATGATGTTAGCTAAGGTTGGTGCAACAGGGTGCTGTAAACCATCTGCATAAGCACGGTTTCTGATCGCTGTAATTAATGCAGTAGCTCTGGCAATGTTTCCGCCACCTACAATAATTGCTTCCGCTTCCATCAAATAAGTATCTGCTAAACGGATCTCGTACATGTTTTGAGGATAGTTTAACACATCTGTTCCACCACCAGTAGTTTTATCAGAAGTACGGCCTGCAAATTTACCAATATGGTAACCCTGGCCTTGATAAGCTTCGCCATAAGTTACAGCTCCTGCTTTTTTCAAACTATCTAAATCAGCGATAGAAGACGCTTTACGCGGATCATTTTTAAAAGCATCATAGATTTGTTTAGTTGCTGGTAAAATACCATAACCTGCAATATAATCCGGTGCTGTTTTTCCAGCTAATATCGAATAATCCCTTGGCGCAACCATGATACTTAACAAGTTTCCTTCTGTACAGGCTACACAGTCCCAGGTACCGTTAGATTTGCTGGTATGGGTAATCTCCAGGATAGATTCTGTATTAAATTTATTTGGTGCTTTCCATAGTGAAGCAAAATCTGCAATTAAATTATATCCATAAGTCGTATTTGCCTGTCCTGGAGTAGTACCATTTACGATAGCCAGTTCAGCAGCAGCTTCTGTATATTTTTTCTCATACAAATAAACTTTTCCCAGTAACGCATGTGCGATACCTTTAGTCATTCTTCCACCCTCAGTTTTAAGGTTTACCGTGTTTGGAAGATTGGTATCTGCAATCGCTTCTTTCAGATCTTTCTCAATTTGAGCATATACAGCAAGAGGTGTTGCTTGTACAATGTCATAAGCTTTTTCTCTTGGAATAGGTTCCAGGATTAAAGGAACATTTTTAAACCAGCGTACCAGATCAAAATAGAAATAAGCCCTTAATACTTTCGCTTCTGCTGTAAATCTCGCTTTTACGGCATCAGACATTGCTACACCTGGTAATTTAGATAACAGGATATTAGCTCTGTATATACCTTGAAAACCTCCGGCCCACAGATCCCCTTGCGGGCCTGTTGCTGCGTTCACGCTATAGTTAGATACCGGTTGTAACATCGGTACATCACTAGAACCACCACCACCTGCATAAGCTTCATCAGAAGCTGCATCCGAAGCAGATACTTTTGTTACGTAATTACCAGATTGATAACCAACAATATCATAGGCAGCGATTAGACCATTGAAAGCTTCTGCTTCATCGCGGTAATACTGTGATTCTACAAACACCCCCCTAGGGTCTACTTCCACAAATTTCTTACAAGAATTGAGCATTGGCAATACAATCGTGATTGCTAAAGCGTATTTAATATATTTTTTCATTCGTATGTTTTAATTAAAATCCAACTGATAAACCAAGCATGAATGATCTGGCCTGAGGGTAGATACCACGGTCAATACTCATTACACCGCCACCAATCTCTGGGTCGTAACCTGTGTATTTAGTAATAGTAAACAAATTTTCGCTCATTACATAAACTCTTGCACGAGACATACCAATTTTGCTGATCGTAGTTTTTGGCAGGTTATAACCTAATTGTACAACTTTAACCCTAAAATAATCACCTTTTTGAAGGTAGAAATCAGATGGGGTAGTGAAGTTACCATTAGGATCACCATTGATAATTCTTGGATAGCTATTAGTTGTTCCGGCACCTGTCCAGCGGTTTAACACTGAAGTCTGGTAATTTGCATTTTGAATATCCAGACGGCGTAAGCCCTGGAAGATCTCGTTACCGCCAACTCCATTTCCGAACACCATGAAATCAAAAGCTTTATAAGCAAGATTGATCGTTAATCCGTAAGTATATTTAGGCATTGGATTACCGATAAACGCACGGTCAGCCTCTGTAATCACACCATCTCCATCCGTATCTTCAAAACGGAAATCACCTGGTCTTGCATTTGGCTGTATTTTACCATTTGCACCTGTATAGCTATCTACTTCAGCTTGTGTCTGGAAGATTCCAGCAGTTTTGAATCCATAAAAAGAGTTATAAGATTGTCCTACAGCAGTACGTGTAATTGGGTAACTGCTCGACTGGAAAGTTTCTCCACCTGACAGGTAATTAATCCCAGGGCCTAAATTGGTCACTTCATTTTTAAGGAATGAAATATTTCCGTTTGCACTTAAAGTAAAGTCACCAAATTTCTTACGGTAGCCTAATTCAATTTCCAGACCTGTATTTTTCATGTCTGCAACATTTGCAGGCGGGCTAGTCACTGCACCTAAATAACTTGGGATCCTTGGATTTTGCAGAATGTCTTTAGTTAACTTTCTGTAAACCTCCATGGTCAGGGTAAAATCATTTAAGATCTTCGCATCAAAACCAATATTGGTAGAGCGTGTTTCTTCCCATTTCAAATCAGGATTAGGAAATGGTGCATTAGGGCTATACCCAACTAAGTAATTTCCATCGCTGCCAAAAGGATAACTACGGCCAGATCCAACTACAGACACATAACCAAAATCATCACTGTTATCATTACCAACCACACCATATCCAGCTCTTAATTTCAAGAAATTAATCACTTTACTTTCTTTTAAAAAGTCTTCACTAGAAAGTACCCATCCCGCAGAAGCAGAAGGGAAATAACCGAATTTGTTATTTGCACCAAATCTAGATGAACCATCACGGCGGACAACCGCTTCAAAAAGATATTTCTCATCAAAGTTGTAATTCACACGGGCAAAGAACGAAGCCAGTTTATGCAATTGACCTTCCGACCCTGAAGCTGTTCTTAAATCGTTAGAAACATTAAAGTTCAAAGAAGCTTCTTTAAAATTGTTAGCAGGAATGTTAAAATAAGTAACATTCGTATTTCTATTGTTATTATCTACATAAATACCTTGTCCTAACAACGCACTAAAACTGTGTTTATTAATCGTCTTAGTGTAAGAAACGATATTCTCCAGGTTATAATTCACCTGGCGGTTTTGCTGACGGTTAAATGAAGTCTGGTTAACAATAGTCGATGAATTTAAATAAGAGATCGGCGTAAAAGCTTCTGTACCATAATAAGAAAGTTTAGTTCCTAAGGTAGATCTTATTGTTAATCCTTCAATTGGTTTCAACTCTGCAAACACATTACCTACAATATTATCACTCCAGGTATAGTTCCCTTTACGGGTTTGTATGTAAGCCAGTGGATTAGTAATCTCTTGCGCAATACCTTGCTGAGAAATTCCATATGGATTACCATTAGCATCTCTGATTACCCGCTGGTTAGAATAAGGAGAGCCACCCGCTACCGCAGGATCAGTAATCACTAATTGTGTAATAGGATCTAAGTTAATTGCAGAACTCAATGGTCCGCCAAATTCACTATTTGTATTCCCTAAACCAGTTGATTTCTCATGAGAAAAACCTAAATTCTGTCCTAAGGTTAAAAACTTAGCTAATTTATGGGTAGAGTTTAAACGGATATTCAGTCTTTTATACCTGGATATATCACTCGCTACAATACCTTCCTGGTCAAGATAACCTACAGAAGAATAAAATGTAGAAACATCATTACCACCACTTACACTAAATTCTTGTGATTGTCTTTTTGCGCTACTGTTAAAAATAGCATCTTGCCAATCCGTTCCTCTACCCAATGCTGCAGGATTTGCATAAGGAGGTGTTGCACTGCTTCCATTTAAACCTTGTGCAAATGCATTTGCAGCCGCCTCATTTCTGATCATCGCATACTGTGACGCATCTAGCAGGTCTAATTTTTTAGAGGGAGCAGAAATACCGTAGAATCCGTTATAGTTAATTTGCAATGCTCCGGATTTACCTTTCTTAGTGGTAACAAGGATAACCCCGGCAGCCGCTCTTGCTCCGTAGATCGCTTGTGAAGCCGCATCTTTTAATACTTCGATAGATTCAATGTCAGACTGGTTAATGAAACCCACTCCGCCATTATCTACGACTACTCCGTCTACAACCCATAAAGGCTGGTTATTGTCACCACCGTTTCTATTAAACGTAGTGACACCCCTTACCCTAACAGAAGCAGGAGCACCCGGCTGACCAGAACTGCTGGCGATAGTTAAACCAGATGTTCTACCTTGTAAAGATTGTTCGATCCTGGTCACTGGCTGACTTTCCAGGTCGGATGCTTTCACACTAGAAATAGCACCGGTTACTACGCTTTTCTTTTGAACGCCATAACCTACAACCACCACTTCTGACAGTGATTTTGTATCTTCAGCAAGCGTAACTTTAAGTGAGCTTCCAGTAATAGCTACCGTTTTGGTAACCATACCTATTAATTTAAATACTAGTTTTCCACCTGTAGGGGCAGAAATAGCAAAATTTCCCGAATTGTCGGTCAAGGTTGCACGCGTAGTGCCTTCAATAGTTACCGTAACACCAGGTAATGGGCCTGAACCCGATTGGTCTGTTACGTTACCTGTAACCTTAATATCCTGTGCAAAAATTGCAGCAGGAAAAAATAGTATACAGGAAATGAAGAAAATTAGAGTAAATCTTCCTTTCATAAAATGGAGTTTTGATGAGTAAATATTTGGTTAGTTAATAGAGATTCTAAGATGAATTTAGGTTCGTTTGTGCTGTCGGAAAATGCTCATACGGTTTATATTTGGCTTGTTAATGTTATTGTTGTTTTAACACTAAGCCAAATCTAGAACTAAAATATATTACCTGTATGTAAAATGTTAAAATTTGTTAAAAATACTTTCAAAGTGTTGTAGTACAGTATTTTAATTTTTAAAATAATTCATTTTTTCTGCCTTTTCGTCATGATTTTGCTTGTTTTATTAATGCTTCTTATTGAGTCTTAATTTAGTGTTAATAATACACTATGGTAAAATAGTATCAATTGTGATATTCCCTGTAAACAATGAATTTGCAGGGAATAGCGCGCATTGGGGTTAAATGTTAAAATAACGTTTATTTATTAAGGGGGATAAAATCGTATCAAAATCATATAAATCGTATTAGTAACACTACAATGCATTTTTTTATAGAAAATGCAGTTTGGAAAGGGATATTTTGTACCCTAAAAGGGAGTTAAAAACAATGATATAAATGAATAAAAACACTTTCATTTTGACTAACCTTCAAGCTGATGTTTTCTTTTTAAGATGCTTATGTTATTTTCGCAGATCAAATCTCCTTATCTATGTCAAACCTGTGGAAATTAATTGCCTTGTCTGGAACTCTTTTTATGTATTCTTGCTCCTCTGTTTATGTACCTAATGTTCCCAATACCCCGATGTTAAGCAGTAAAGGGGAGTTTAGTGGCGGCGCACATATCTCGTTAAGGGGAAACGCAAATTTTAACGGGGCTTATGCTGTTTCAAATCATATAGGCGTGTTGCTGAGCGGAGCTTATATGAACAACGAGCGTACCCGTAAGGATTTTAATCATAAAGTGATTGATATAGGGGGTGGCTATTTTAATACTTTTGGCCCGGATCACAACCGGATACTGGAAATTTATGCAGGGATTGGTACCGGTACAACTAGTCGAACTTACAGAACATATGATTCAGGTAATCTTTTGAGTACAGAACTTCAGGAAGTAGATTATAGTAAAACATTTTTGCAGGTCAACTACAGTTCTAAGAAAAAAAACAATTTCCATCTCTTTGGAAACAATTACCCGGTTAATTATGGTACTGCGCTAAGAATAAGCCATGTGACAATGGATAACTTTTTTATTAATGGAGCAGTTACAGCTAAAGAGGACAATATTTACCTGGAGCCAATTTTCTTTACCCGCATGCGCTTAAGTGATGCTGTGCAGCTGCAATATACCTCAAGTGGCAATTTTGGTTTGAAGAACAGAAAATATATGACCGCCGGAAACTCAATTTTTAGCATCGGTGCGGTGATCAATGTGGGCGGCCTTAAAAAGAAGAAATAATTGATTAACGACGATTTTCTTTAGCGTGTAAATAATTTGTTATTTTAGATATCCAATAAAATAACCATTTATAAATACGTATGAAAACAATTATTCTGTGCAGCTTTTTTGCGCTTTTTGCAGCAAACACGCGTGCACAAACCCACGGAAGCAATTTACAGTCGCGGGTAAAAGCACTGGTTGGAAAAATGACCCTGGAAGAAAAAGTGGGGCAAATGACACAAATCACCCTTGATGTCTTTCTGAAAAGACAAAATAACGTTCCGCTGGAGCCTCATCAGCTTGATATGGAAAAGTTAAAAGCGGCTTTTAAAACGTATCATATTGGTTCTGTACTTAATGTAGGTGGTGATGCGCAAACGCTGGATAACTGGAGAGGTATCGTTACTGCGATTCAGCAAGTAGCACTAACAGAACGTCTAAAAATCCCTGTACTGTATGGCATTGATGCGATTCATGGTAATAATTACACTTTAAATTCTGTTCTTTTTCCTCAGCAAATTGCACAAGCGGCTACATTTAATCCAGAAATGGTACGTAAAGCCGCTCAGGTTAGTGCTTATGAAACAAGAGCCTCTTTTATTCCATGGAGCTTCAGTCCGGTATTAGATTTAGGCAGGCAACCGTTATGGCCGCGAATCTGGGAAACTTTTGGTGAAGACCCATACTTAGTTGCTGAAATGGGAAAAGCAACAATTAGTGGTTTTCAGGGAAAAGATATGGCTGGTAAGTATCAGGTGGCTGCCTGTCTAAAACATTATATGGGATATAGTATGCCACTAAGCGGTCATGACCGTACACCGGCCTGGATCCCGGAGCGTGAATTAAGGGAATATTTTCTTCCGCAATTTGCTGCTGCGGTAAAAGCTGGCGCAAAAACAGTGATGGTGAACAGTGCAGACATCAATGGCCTCCCGGTACATGCAGATCACCATATATTGACCGATATCTTAAAAGGCGAATTGGGCTTTACTGGATTTGCAGTGAGTGACTGGCAGGATATTCAATACCTGTTCCAAAAACACCGGATCGCAAAAGACAATAAAGAAGCGGTAATGATCGCTATCAATGCAGGTATAGATATGAGTATGGTACCTTATGACTTCACCTTTTGCGAAGCATTAGTGGCGCTAGTGAAAGAGGGAAAAGTGCCGGTAAGCAGGATTGATGACGCGGTTAAACGAATATTGAGTGTTAAACTGGAGCTGGGGTTATTTGATCAGCCCCTAGGCAATGCGGGTGATTACAAAGAATTTAATAGCCCCGCCCATAACCAGTTAAATTATGATGTAGCTGCAGAGAGCATCGCCTTGTTAAAAAACAGTCATGGTCTTCTTCCGCTTAAAATTGGTCAGAAAATATTGGTAACTGGTCCTGCTGCTCAAAGTATGCGTGCATTGAACGGAGGATGGTCCCGTAACTGGCAGGGAGAAAATAGTGATGAAACAGAAAAAGATAAGCGTACAATTTTAAATGCTATTCAGCATGCTTTTGGAAAGGATAACGTATCTTATGCAGCAGGCGTCACCTTTACTGAAAAGGTAGATATCGGTGCTGCGGTAGAGCAAGCAGCTAAAGCTGATGTGATCGTACTTTGCATCGGAGAAAACAGTTATACCGAAACACCGGGTAATATTAATGATCTTACATTATCTGCGCCTCAGCTTGAATTGGCTGCCGCACTTTCAAAAACCGGTAAACCGGTTGTTTTTGTATTGACCGAAGGCCGGCCAAGGATCATTTCTGCGATAGAACCTTTTGCTTCTGCTGTACTTCATGCCTTTTTACCTGGTAATGAAGGAGGAAACGTGATTGCTGATATTCTTAGCGGGAAGGTAAATCCAAGTGCAAAACTACCTTACACCTATCCACGGTTTACAAATGGATTATTGAACTATTATCATAAATATAGCGAAAGCCTGGAGCATGATCAAATGGCAGGATATAATCCACAATGGGCTTTTGGATTTGGATTAAGCTATACGCAGTTCAGTTATACTAATTTAAAGGTCAGTTCAGCTGTAATGAAAAGTGATGCCGCTATAAAAGTGACTGTTGATGTTAAAAACACTGGTAAGGTTGCCGGAAAGGAAACTGTAATGCTTTATGTAAGTGACCTGGTTGCTTCTGTTGCACCAGAGGTGAAGCGTTTGCGGGCATTTGAAAAAGTAAACCTAAAGCCCGGAGAATCTAAAACGATAACTTTTAACCTAAATGCAGCAGCTATTTCATTTATTAACCGTGATCTTAAGAGAGTGACAGAACCAGGAGCGTTTAAAATTGCAGTTGCTGATTTATCAGCGGATTTTAGCTATCAATAATTTTATTGAAATCTGGTGGCTAATTAATCTCACCCTTGTAACGTGCCGTGAATTTTTACAGTGGAATTATTAGTCAATTTTATAAAACTCGCTCCATCAGAATATGGGGCGGTTTTATAATTTTGGCTCCTGCACTTCTTATGAAAAATTATACAACGTTTTGTGTAATTTCGATTATGTACTGTTTTAAGCACGGATTATTTATTCTTTAAAGGTTTCTTACCTTCAGCTATTCCTGCATTTTTATAAGACAAGCGGTTTAATAATTTGTAATTGCGCGGCTTATCTTCTCCGAAGTAACCTTATTTAATAATCCCTTGCTCAATAAGTTTTGCGCGTAACTCCAGTTAGAGCCTTGATTTTTTAGTAAAATCCCTAATGTAGTGCGCCCATAAGCAACTTTAAAAATGCCCTCGCCTTTCTGTTCTACATGGATTGGAATCAACCATCCATTCAGATCTATCTCTATGTCAAATTGTCCAGTCATACCAGGTACAGTTCAAAAGCCCTGCCAGTATTCTATATATCAGGGTATAAAGCAGGATTGTAATCTTAAGGAGTGCTGCGGAGTTGTAGAACTACCGCTTCCAGCTTCTCTTTTAATAATAATGGAGAGAATGGTTTTAGTAAATAGTCATCAAGATAAGTGAAATTGAATGATTGCTGGATGTCAATATCGCTTGAAGCGGTTAAAGCAATAATTTTTATTTTTGAAATCTTTACATCCTGCAGTTCCCTAATCTGTTTGGAAGCTTCAAAACCATCCATCACAGGCATATGTATATCCATTAAAACTACATCAAATTCACCAGTTTGCACCATATCAAGTGCTTCCTGCCCATTTTTAGAAAGTGAGTAATTACAATCCCATTGATCAAGTATTTTTTTAAGCAGCATAATATTGATAATATTATCTTCTGCAATTAAGATGTTCAAATTGCTGATCCCATTAATGACAGTCGTGTCTGCAAGTTTTTCTACTGCAGGCAAGACTGGGGCAGAAAGTTCGTAATCAATTTCAAAAGAAAATGAGGAACCAGCATTTTCTTCACTTAAGAGAACAAGTTCACTATCATGCAGGGCAATCAGTCTTTTTACAATGGCAAGCCCTAGTCCGGTACCACCATAACGTTTGGTAATGTTATTATTTGCCTGTAAGAAGGGTTCAAAAATAATCCCCTGCTTATTCATCGGAATGCCGATTCCTGTATCTTTTATAGTAAATAACACTAAAATATGATGCTCGGTATTTGCTTTTGCAGCGATGTTTATTTCAACTAATCCACCTGCGTCGGTAAACTTAACCGCATTAGAAATTAAGTTATTAAGAATTTGTGTTAACCTGTTCTGGTCACCATTAATATACAGCGCAGCATTTTCAGAATCTATATTCAGGCGTAAGTCTAGTCCTTTTTGTTCTGCCTTAGACCGGAATGAAGTATGGATATTATCTAAAAGCAATGTTAAATTAAAAACCGATTTATTTAGGGATACCTTATCTGCATTCATTTTGCTAAAATCAAGGGTATCATTGATTAATGCCAGTAGGTTCTCTGCAGAAAAACGCAGAATAGCCAGATTTTCTTCCTGATCTTTTCTTGGGTTTTCTATACTTAATACATTAATCATCCCAATTACCGCATGCAAAGGAGTTCGTAATTCATGTGACATAGAGGAGAGGAAATCTGCCCTGAGGCGAGTTGCTTCCTGAGCCTCTTTTAGTGCGGATTGTAATTGGGCATTTAATTCTTTTTCTTTGGTATGGCTTTTATAGAATGATTTGAAAAACTCATAATGCATCGTAATTAAAATGCCGAAATTAACCACCAATGCCAGCATAAAAGAGTTATTATGCAATTGTGAAAGCGTGATTAATACTTTTCCTCCTTGCATACGGGTGAGGAACAACCTGATGATCATTGGCGAAACCGCAATCAGGGAATAAAATATTCCCCAGTTCTTCCCCAGAATATAAAAACTGGAAGAGATAATGATTAAAGCAACCTGGAAAGTAACCAGGTTAATGCCAAATTTATAAAAAACGAGGTTAGTCAGGATCATGCTCGTCAGCGATATCAGAAAAAGATGTCCGGATTGTTTCCATTTCCCTTTTTCGATCAGCAGGTAAAATGATCCGCACATTGCAAGCAGTAAACACATCAACCGGACTACAGTTAACGCACTACCTTTAAAAAGAGTGTTAAGCAGGATGATGAAGGTAAGTGCAATGAGGAGCAGTAATCCAAAAGTTAGAATCCTGATCCTTGACTGCATGAGTGGTATTTGCGTATCTCTTAATAAATTAATGTATTTATCCCTCAACCTGTAAACAATATTCATAAATAGCGCTGGTGTGTGTGTTTGTTTGATGAAGATATGTTATTTATTGATAACACCCTATCATCCACCACAAACTTGATCGCTTAAAATAAAAGGCACAATGGCTATTTTTCCTATTTAATCAATCGTGCCTTTTATTTTAATCTTATTATTCTGGTATCATTTCATATCTTTTCATCCAATCCATAAAAGTCCTTTCGACCGCCTGATGCAGATGAGCTACACGTTCCATTAATGTAGTCAGGTCTTTTTCTTCAATTTTATAGTCATCAGCATACCGGTAGCCCTGATAGGCATTATCCAGTAATTTTAACTGGCGATCATCTTCTTTACTTCCATCGGTTATCATATTAACAAGCTCATGATGATAGCGGGTACTGTAAATCAGCAGTTCCTGGATCCTATGCGTATTTTTGTCTTTTCCTATGAGTGCTTTCATTAAAGTCCTTAAGCAAATTTCAGTAGCCTGGTGAAGCAGAAAGGCCGACATTGCCGCATGGTGCTCCTGGCATATCTTTGCCGTTGAGTAAAATACATTTGCTTTTTGCATGCCCTTATAAAAGGTCGCATCCGCCCGTGCCTTCATTTCTGCCTTAGCCCCCTTATTCATTTCTGGTTTTTTCCAGTTCAGTTTATTATAAACCAGGTTTTGCTCGCTGCAGGCTACATTGAAATAAATATTTCCGCACCTGATCATTTTATCCAGATGAAAAGTTTCACTGATGGTCCCCAGCAGGTTACGGTAATTAAGGGTAGCAAATTTTATAGCGATCTCTACCTCCAGCAGGGATTTTACCGGGATATCGGGTACCGTGATTAATACATCTGCATAATCTTTTTCGGCCGCAGTGCCATTTTGGGGTGGCAGGCAAAATATTTTTTCCGGGTCCATCGTCTCAATAATAAACGCGTAGAATTCTGCTAAATGTTCATTTCGGTTTTTATTTTCCATTCTTAACTAATTTGTATCCTCAAAATGAAGGTTATTAATAATTCTATGCTATGCAGAAAAGGAATAGTTTATGTGACTGGAAAATATGAATCGGTTATATTTAACCATAATACCGTTAGACGGCATTACTTTGGTAGCCTAATCTATATTGTATGAGCAGGAGCAACATCCGCCCGGTTAAAATTCATGAAGGCCGTAACCTAAAACGTTTCCGGGATATGCTGGGAATTAAACAAGAAACACTCGCTTTTCAGTTAGGGGAGGACTGGAGCCAGAAACGGATCTCTTTGCTAGAAACCAAAGAGAAATTAGAAGATCATGTTTTAACGGAAATAGCTAAATTTCTTAAAATGCCGGAAGAGGCGATCAGAAATTTTGATGAAAAAACTGCACTGCATAATATCCGGCATAATTATGAGCAGTTTGCTGTCAAAAAGGAGCCATTTAAGGACGATTTTAATTCAATGGCCAAACTGGTTGAAAAGATGGATGCGATGGCTTTATTGTATACAGAAAACAAGGCTCTTTATGAAAGATTGTTGCAGAAAGAGAAAGAAAAAACAACATTAATCCGAATAGTTTCCCTAACCCTAAAATGGAGCATAAAATGAATGCGTTTTCTTGCCTATTATCCTTCAGAGAAAATGCACAATCATGCATTTACCGCAGGTTAATTACTTTTGCTAAAAATGATGTCTTGAAAAAAATCTGGTTTAATGTTTTTTTATCGCCTGTATGCTTTCATAAAACTCATTGAAAAGGTATGTAAATTAACATTTGTAATTTTTTTCAGGAAAAACAAGAGTCTGTCTATTTTGCCGGATTTATTGAAATGATGTAGCTAAAACCATTTATTGACCTTTGACCGTCTGTTTTTAACATAAGTAATTAATTTCTGTAAATTATAGGTGTGTTTCTTTATGGTTTACGACTAATGTGTTAGTTGAAAGTCTTATATTTGAAATCTTAATTACGATTAATGATTGTAATGAATAAAAGACCTAAAATACTATATCTTCAATTTGCTGCTAAGCAAAGCAAACAATTGCAGGAAATAATAAATGACCTGGCTTCTGAATATGAATGTATCACTGTTCATACGCGGGAGGATTATGTCTTTAGCCTGCATGAATTTAAACCTGATCTGGTTATGGCAGAGGAAGGGATTATGGCGGTTAGCAGTAAAGGGGCATTAAAGCTGGTACAGAACCTGTCAGATGAGATTCCATTTATTTTAGTGACTGAATCTTCCAGGGAGGATGATGCCTTAAGCCTCCTTGAGGCAGGAGCAGCAGACTATATCCTCAAAGAGAAGGCATGGCGGTTACCCTTTGTTCTTAGCAATCAGCTGGGAAAAATACGGGCTACAAAAATCATGGAGCACGCTTTACTGGAAAAATCACGCTTATATGAACAAAACCTGGCAGGAGTTTTTAGCGCGAGCATACAGGGGAATATCCGTTCCTGCAATCCTGCCCTTGCAACCATATTAGGCTATGATTGTCCAGAAAATTTGGTCGGTAAAGAGATTGGTGCAATGTATCTGTTAAAAGAGGAGCACCATGAAACGCTGCAGCTTCTTTTGGAAAACGGAAGCGTAAAGAATTATGAAAGTACACTGATCCGGCGGGATGGCAAACATGTCCGGTTGCTAATCAACTCTTATTTGCTTTATGACTCTATTTTAGGGGAAGAGATTTGTGAGGGGGTCATTATTGATTACACGGATACTGCAGAGATCCTGATTAACCTGGATCAGATTAATGCACAGCTGATCAAAAGAAATAAAAACCTGGAACAGTTTACCTATGTGATTTCCCATAACCTGCGTGCGCCATTGTCTAATATCATTAGTTTAACAGAGTTATTAAAAGATAGTAATACAGGTTTACAAACTACAGAGCTGATTAATGGGTTAAATACTTCTATTAAAACTATGGATGGTATTATTAAAGATCTGAACCATACCCTGCAGGTAAAGGATCATCTGAATATTAAAAAAGAGGAGGTCTGCTTTCAGCAGTTAATGGATGAGATTGCTTTTAGCATCAATAACCTGGTGATGGAGGAGGAAGTTAAGATTAATTATGATTTTGAAGTTCCTGCGTTGCGGACGATTAGAGGATACTTATATAGTATTTTTTATAATCTTACCTTAAATAGTATTAAGTACCGAAGGCCTGAAGAAACACCTGTAATTAAGGTTAGAAGTGTGGTGGAAGAAGAAAGGTTGCTGCTTACTTTTGAAGATAATGGAAAGGGTATTGATCTGGAAAAGAACGGGGAAAACTTGTTTGGCCTCTATCAGCGTTTTGATCCAACGATTGAAGGGAAAGGAATGGGGCTTTTTATGGTTAAAACTCAAATTGAAGATCTGCATGGGAGTATTGATGTAGAAAGCCAGGTAGGTAAAGGGACCAGGATTTCTATTCGCCTGCCACTGGAAGCAGTCTGATCAGAGCAGCCCGGAACTGCTTATTTCGTTTGTTTTAGTGTGATTAACAATGAGCCTGATCTTATCATCCAGTTCTAAGACGGCACGTTCCATCATCATTAAATCTTCTTTTGAAGCTTGGTAATCGTCTGCTTTAAAAACACCCATTAACCCCATGATGGAGGAAACAGGCCGGCGGATCTCATGAGCTTGTATATAGGCTATGGCTTTAAGTGATGCGTCTTTTGCATTGGATTCTTCTTGCTGGAACTTTACCGCAGAGATGTTAATAGCATTGTATGAAACGCCAATGATTTCACCGTCAGAATCGTAGGCGGGTACGTAATCGTAATTCCACCAGATCTTTTTATTGTTACGGATCATAGCGCTTTCATTGATGATGTGCTTGCCTGAAAGGGCTTCCATGAAGTTGATCAGGAACTCTGGCATAAATAATCCATCAATATATTCATTGACGTCGTTTCCTATGTGCATTTCTACGCCAAGTGTGTCCCGGATGATATCGGCAAGTGTTTTGTTAAATGCAAGTACTTTTAGATCTCTGCTCACAAGCAGGTGACAGGAAACGCTACTTTCAAAGAAGGAATTTAATTTTATTTCTGCCTTTTTTGCTTCCAGATATTGTTCTTGTAATTTAGTGAGGCTGAGGTCAAAGTCCAGGACGTGCATGATTTGCCTGGATAGTACAGCAAGCATTTTTTGTTGTATAGCAGAGAGTTCTTTAGGAATGTGGTCAATTACACATAGGGTTCCAAGGCTAAGTCCTTCTTGTGTTTTTAGGGTTACGCCTGCATAAAACTTGGCATTGGTTTCGCCATGGCACAGCGGGTTGTCAGCAAAACGCGGGTCTAGTGTGGTATCCGGAACAACCAGTACTTCGGTTTGAAGAATAGTGTAATTACAAAAAGAAAATTCCCGGCTGAGGTGTTTAAGATCTGATCCTACACTAAATAATATATGTTGGGTGTCAGTATCCATTAAGGTAATGAAGGCTGCTGGAGTATCACAAATTTCTGCTGCGTATCTGGCGATCTCAATGAGTTCCTCTGCACGGCTTATTTTTAACGTTAAAAATTTGTCGACAGCCGCCAGGCGTTCTAATTCATTTTGTGACATGAGGGCAATTGAATTTTTGTAAAGCGTTACCAGTTAATTTTGAATACTTGGAACGTTTGAAGATAATAATTTGTTCTGTATATCTGATGATTTCAATAGGGGGGAAGCTTAAATAAGAGATTATTTGTTTAAACAGGATAATATTTATCATTTAATATTAATTATCAGTAATAAGTGTAGTGGATGGCGTGCTTATTGAGGGTAAATTGTTGATTAATGTAGTATATTTAATATAGCAGAAAGGAGTAGGGGGTGGTGATCATTACTTTGAAAATTAATTAGGCAGGTGTATTATTGAATTTGTAGCCATGTATTAGAGATGACGGGTACGTGGCAGATACACGTTACATACACTGTAGAGACACCCCAGCATTACCCCTAGCATTACCCTTTGGGTATTGTTGGGGGTGATGATGGGGTGTAAGTGTAGGGTGGTTGAGGTTTGGTTAGGATGAACTCAAGCAGGGCGTGTGGTGAAGGAAATGTGGTTTATAGATTTTCTTAAGTGTGGTGTAGGTTAAAACGAGGTTTTCAGGTGTTTCTGACATGGTTACTGCGTGTATACACCTAAGGAAAAACACGGAGTAACCACGGGAGAGACACGGGAGCAACACGCACTTTCACTAACTACTGTCTTCTCCTGCAATAGCTATACATAATTCTCCTAAACTGGATAGGCAATCGCAAGAATAGTGGGGTGATAAATCCTATTAGCGGTATTTCTTTACCAGGTTTATTTTTTATTTTAAGCTGAATTACCTTACTACGATTGAGTTTTATATTTTTGCGGCATAAATAAACCAAATATTAACATCTGGCTCCCGGTTTTGGCGGGAATTTTGCTTGATAGATACGATAAATAGATTAAATGAATAATATCATTATAGTTGGCGGCAAAGGTCAGCTCGGACAGTGTTTACAGGAAAAAGTTACGAAATACGATCAGACGTATACATTTATCTTCTTAGGCTCGGCCGATTTCGATATAACTAATATAGAACAAACTTCCGCTATTTTTGAAAAGTACAATCCGTTATATTGCATTAATTGTGCAGCTTATACTGCAGTAGATCAGGCAGAAGAAGAAGCTGATCGTGCTTTTGAGATCAATGAAATTGCAGTTAAATTGCTTGCAGAAAATTGTGTTAAATATAATTCTACGCTGATCCATATTTCTACTGATTTTGTCTTTAATGGTGACTCTAGTATTCCTTTAACAGAAGATTTACCCACCAATCCAGTTAATATATATGGACTGTCTAAATTAAAAGGCGAGCAGCAGATTGAAGCTATATTACAACAATATTATATCATCCGCACCAGCTGGCTGTATTCAGAAAAGGCCAGTAATTTTGTGAAGACTATGCTGAAGCTTTCACAAAGCAGAAATGAGCTAACAGTTATCTATGATCAAATTGGTACGCCTACCTATGCAATGGATTTGGCCGATGTAATTATTAAAATTATAAAAAATGATCCAAAAGCTTATGGATTATTTCATTATAGCAATGAAGGGGTCGCTTCCTGGTACGATTTTGCAAAGGCGGTTTTTGAGTTTGCAGAAGTAGATATGAAAGTAATGCCTGTTGCCTCTTCCGCTTTTATTACGAAAGCAAAACGTCCGCATTATTCGGTGCTGGATAAAACCAAGATCAAGAATATCCTTGGTATAGAAATACCTTATTGGAGAGATAGTTTAAACCGTTGTGTACAAAATTTGTAGAATTTTTGAAATATCAACAATTCTAAGTAATCAAATAATTCATCTATCTTTGAACCTTTAGCTTAAAAAATATTAACCGAATGAAAGTTGCCTTAATTACAGGTGTTACAGGCCAGGACGGAGCCTATCTGGCAGAATTTCTTTTGAAAAAAGGATATTTTGTCCATGGTTTAAAAAGAAGGTCGTCTTTGTTTAATACAGATAGAATCGATCATTTGTATCAGGATCAACACGAAAACACGGTTAATTTTAAACTACATTTTGGTGATTTAACCGATTCTACTAACCTCATCCGGATTATACAGGAAACTCAGCCTGACGAGATTTATAATCTAGCTGCGATGAGTCACGTTCAGGTGAGCTTTGAAATGCCAGAATATACCGCCAATGCTGATGGAATTGGTACGCTTAGGTTATTAGAAGCAGTACGTATTTTAGGACTAGAGAAAAAAACAAGAATTTACCAGGCCTCTACTTCAGAACTATATGGTTTGGTGCAGGCAGTACCTCAGAGTGAAACCACTCCGTTTTATCCAAGGTCGCCTTATGCAGTGGCTAAAATTTATGGGTATTGGATCACAGTAAATTACCGTGAAGCTTATCAAATGTTTGCTTGTAATGGAATTTTATTTAATCATGAAAGCCCTTTAAGAGGGGAAACTTTTGTGACCCGTAAAATCACACGTGCAGCTTGTAAGATCGCTTTAGGATTACAAAAATGTTTGTATTTAGGTAACCTTTCTGCACAAAGAGACTGGGGACATGCCAAAGATTATATAGAAGCGATGTGGTTGATCTTGCAACAAGATATTGCAGAAGATTTTGTTATTGCTACTGGTGTAACGACTACTGTTCGTGATTTTGTAAAAATGAGTTTTGCAGAACTGGGTATTGAAATTGAGTTTAGTGGTAAAGATGAGCATGAAAAAGGAGTAATAATCGATGTTGATTATGATCTTGTTGCTTCTTTAGGATTAAATGAGATTAATTTAAAGCCTGGAACTACGGTAGTACAGGTAGATCCTAAATATTTTAGACCAACGGAAGTGGATTTATTGTTAGGCGATCCTACAAAATCTAAAACGAAATTAGGTTGGGTACCGAAATACGATTTACCTTTACTGGTACAGGATATGATCCAGTCGGATTTACAGTTGATGAAAAAAGATGAATATTTGAAAGAAGGCGGTTTTAAGACCTTAAACTATTTCGAATAATAAAATATAATATTACTACCCTAATACCTATGAATATTAAACAATTAACTTCAGTGTTTCTATTATTTTGCAGCTTGTTGATTTCTCAATATGCAGCTGCACAAACAAATTATGCTGAGGTAAGAGTAGATGAGTTAACGGATGCACAGGTTCGTCAATTGATGCAGCGTGCGGCTTCGGTAGGGTATAATGATGCTCAACTGGAACAGATGGCGTCTGCTCAGGGAATGAAAGCGGAAGAAGTAGCTAAATTACGCGTTCGGGTAGAAAAAATCAGAAAGCAAGATGGAAGTGTAAATTCAAAAAGTCCAGCTACAAAATCTGGTAATCAAAATGATTCTGAAGATGAGTCTAAAGGCAGAAGTTATGATAGTGGTTCAGACTCTACCAATGGAAGGTTTAATCTTGGCGAGAAAAGTGATGCACAATTAAAAGACGCTTTTGGTAATTTAATACCGAAGATTTTTGGAGCTGAATTGTTTAAGAACAATGATATCAAATTTGAGCCTAATTTGAGAATGGCTACGCCTAAAAGTTATATTATTGGCCCTGATGATCAGTTGTTAATTGATTTAACAGGCGATAATGAAGCCAATTATAAATTACAGGTAAGTCCGGATGGAACTATCCGCTTGCAATATGTAGGCTTAGTTTCTGTGGGTGGTTTATCCATAGAACAGGCAACATCTAAAATAAGATCTGCCATGTCTGGTACTTATCCGAGTTTGAAAAGTGGACGAACTAATGTGGCAATTAATTTGGGTAATATCAGAAGCATAAAAATTACTTTGCTTGGTGAAGTGGTTAAACCTGGATCTTACACTTTGTCTTCTTTATCTACTGTTTTTAATGCACTGAATGCCTCTGGTGGACCCAATGAAAATGGTTCCTTTAGAAAAATACAGGTAATTAGAAATAATAAGATTGTGTCAACAATTGATGTATATAATTTCCTCTTAAAAGGTATGCAGACTGGTAATATCCGTTTACAAGATCAGGATATTATTAATATTCCTGTTTATCAAACCAGGGTTGAGATATCAGGAGAAGTAAAAAGACCAGCATTATTTGAAGTCTTAAATACAGAATCTCTGGAAGATGTGATTGGCTTTGCTGGTGGGTTTTCTAATAAGGCTTATACTGCCAAAATTAAAGTACTGCAGAATACAAATAAAGAAAGAAAGATCACTGATGTAAATGCAGATGATTTCAATAAATATAATCCATTAAATGGAGATAAATATATTGTAGAAGCTATTTTGGATCGTTTTGCTAATAGAGTGGAAATTCTGGGCGCTGTATTCCGCCCGGGACAGTATGAATTGGAAGCTGGGTTAACATTGAAACAATTGATTCTAAAAGCAGATGGTTTAAAAGAAGATGCTTTTCTAAACAGAGGTTATATTTCCAGGTTAAATTCAGACAATAGTCTGGCTTTGTTATCATTTGATGTTGATAAAATTTTAAAAGGGACACAGCAGGACATTCCATTAAGGCGTGAAGATAAAGTGACTATATCTTCTATTTTTGATTTACGTGATGAATATAAAGTTGATATTAAAGGGGAAGTAAGAGAGCCTGGTGTATTTGATTATGCAGAAGGTATGACATTACAGTCTTTAATTCAAATGGCTGGTGGTTTTAAAGAAGGTGCTACACCTAACCGGATTGAAGTGGCCCGTCGGATTAAAGACAGCGATGCCATGTCTGCATCAGCTAAAACAGCAGAGGTTATAAATGTTAATATTTCGAGAGATCTAAAACTGCAGGATTCAATGTTTGTTTTGCAACCATTTGATATTGTATCAATCCGTAATTCTGAAGGTTATCAAGTTCAAACTCAGGTTAGGGTGGAAGGCGAAGTTCTTTATCCAGGAATTTATACGATTGTAAGAAAGGACGAAAGAATATCTGATGTTATTAAAAGAGCTGGAGGGTTAACTGAATTAGCATTTGCTGAAGGTGCTTCTTTAAAAAGACCGGGGCCCGATTCTATTGATAACAGTCATACAATGGATGATGCCAAATCAGCTACTACAGGTAATAAACTTGCAAAGGATAGAAAAGACGAAGATATTCAGAAGCTTGCCAATTTAAAGAGGTTACAAGGTGTCGATGTTCAGGATAGTGTTGCTTTAGCACAAGAAGTTAAAATCCTGGGAAGTGATTTAGTTGGAATCGATCTAATTAGAATATTAAAGAAACCGCAAGCTAGGTATGATTTGTTATTGGAAGATGGAGATGTGATTAGAGTGCCTAAACAGTTGCAAACCGTAAAAGTAAGTGGTGAAGTGCTAAGGCCAATTAATGTGGTATACAGTCCTAACAAGAGTATGAAACAATATATCAGCGGAGCTGGTGGATTTACTTACAATGCAAATAGCAAAGGAGCCTACATTCAATATGCTAATGGTTCTGTTGATGCGAATAGTAAATTTTTATTTTTTAATAATTATCCAAAGGTGAAGCCAGGAGCGGAAATTTTTGTTCCAAAAAGAGCACCTAGAGAGAAATTAGGCATAGCTGGTATTGTTGGTATCACTTCAGCTTTAGCTACCGTAGCTGCAGTTTTAATTGGTGTGTTGAGATAGTATTGTATAGTTAACTAGCAATTGATAAAGCTTAAAAGCATTAAATGGAAGAAAATATAATAATCAAAAATGACGTTGAAGAAATATCATTGAAAGAATTAATATTGAAGATAATTTGGTTATGGAGGTTTGTAGTTTCAAATCTGCTATTAATCATAGGCATAAGTTTTTTAGGAGGTGTTTTTGGATTTTTTTACGCTAAATCGCAAAAGCCGATATATATCGCAAGGACTAACTTTGTTTTAGAAGATGCGGAAAATGGAGGGGGGCTTGGTCAATATGCTGGATTAGCTTCGATGGTTGGTGTCGATGTAGGAGGAGCTGGCGGTATATTTCAAGGTGATAATATACTAGCATTATACAAGTCCCGAAAAATGATTGAAAAAACATTACTAACTAAAGTAGAATTTAACAATAAAAAAATTCTGTTAGTAGATTACTACATTGAGTTTAATCAGCTGAGAGAAAAGTGGAAAAAGGCTAAAATTAAGCAAGTAGATTTTTCAATCTATGAATCTAATAATGATAATAAAACACTTAAATACAATAGATTAAAAGATAGTATTTTGGGTGTTATCGTAGGGGATGTTAATGAAAACTACTTGAGTGTAGTTAAGGTTGACAAAAAATTAAATATAATAACTGCTGAAGTCAAGGCACCTGATGAAACTTTTGCGAAAATTTTTGATGAGGAAATCGTGAAAAATGTGAACGATTTTTATGTGACGACAAAAATACAGAAGTCGCGACAAAACATAGCTATTTTGCAAAATAAAGTAGACTCTGTAAGAAATAGAATGAATGGAGCAATTTATTCAGCTGCATCAGTTGCAGATGCTACACCAAATCTTAATATTACCCGCCAAGTTCAACGTGTTGCACCAGCACAACAATCACAATTCAGTGCAGAAACAAACAGAGCTGTTTTAGGAGAAATGCTTAAAAACCTGGAACTTTCGAAAATTACGATTCTTAAGGAAACTCCCCTCATTCAAATCATCGATCAGCCTGTATTTCCTTTAGAAAAGAAAAGATTGGGTAAAATCAAAGCTGCAGTTATAGGTGCTTTTTTAACTGGTTTTCTGACTTTCCTTGTTTTATTTGTTAAAAAAGGTTTTAAAATGATTATGAACTAATATATGATAACGTATACGCTTAAAGTTATTGATATTAAAAGAGAAACAAACAATGTTATTACAATTTGTTTTAAACAGCCTGCATTAAGAAAAATTAAATATAAAGCGGGTCAATATTTGACACTTATTTTCAGAATTAATGGTAGAAGATATGTTAGACCTTACTCTTTCTCATCTGCACCTCTGGATAGTAATATATTGGAGGTCTCGGTAAAAAGAGTTCCTTTTGGAGTAGTATCAAACCATATACATGATATCGTGAAAATTGGAGATGCAATGGAAGTGATGGAACCAATGGGAGATTTTGTTTTTGAGAATGATGGCAGTGTAAGCGAAGTTTATTTTTGGGGTGTTGGTAGTGGAATAACACCAATAATATCAATCATAAAGGAAACGCTATTGTCTGACTCTTCTGTAAAATTGAACCTGATCTACGGTAACAGAAATTACTCTGAAACTATCTTCTTGGATAAAATCACAAATTTATTAACGCTTTACCCAGAAAGATTTGAAGTGTTTTATCTATTTACTGGTAGTGATAATGAGAATTGCATGCCAAACATTTTTAAAGGCAGAATCAATCATGATTTTGCTTTAAATATATTAAGTGGTAAAGATTTAGCCGGTACCAGGCATTATATTTGCGGACCTGCAGAAATGAAAGATTCTGTAAAAGAATCACTAATGTCTTTCCTTGTACCTCGGAATAACATTTTGTCTGAAGATTTTGAATTGGAAAAAGATGTTAAGGATCTGGTCGATATCTTTACCAAAGATGTTACTATAAGATTTGAAAATATTGAACATCTCTTAGAGGTTGTTAAGGGAAAAAGTATCTTGGCTGCAGCATTGGATGCTGGAATAGAATTGCCTTATTCTTGCCAGACTGGAACTTGTAATCTTTGTAAAGCTAGACTAGTTAGTGGGAGTATAAAGACAATAGGAGCTGATGATGAAAGACATAACTTAAAAGATGATGAGCGTTTATTGTGCTGCAGTTATCCGCTCTCGGATGAAATAAAATTAGAAATATAAAATTATAAGAAATGAAGGTAGTTATATTAGCCGGAGGTTTAGGAACCAGGCTATCCGAAGAAACAGTCTTAAGGCCAAAACCTATGGTTGAAATAGGAGGTATGCCTATTCTATGGCACATTATGAAGATCTATTCTTCACACGGGTACAATGACTTTGTAGTATGTCTTGGTTATAAGGGTTATATTGTTAAAGAATACTTTGCCAATTATTTTTTACATAAATCTGATGTTACAATTGACATGTCAACCAATTCAATTGAAGTACATGATTCACAAGCCGAACCGTGGAAAATTACTCTAGTTGATACCGGAAATGAATCTATGACAGGTGGTAGAATAAAAAGAATTCAGTCTCATGTAGGTAATGAACCATTTATGCTTACATATGGCGATGGAGTTAGTGACGTTAATATAACAGAACTCGTTCAATTTCATAAAGCCCATGGAAAGCACTGTACAGTAACTGCGGTGCAACCTTCAGGCAGATTTGGAGCCTTGGATTTAACTGAAGATAATAGTGTTCAATCTTTTTTAGAAAAACCCAAAGGAGATGGTGCATGGATCAATGGGGGGTTCTTTGTATGTCAGCCAGAGGTATTTAATTATATAAAAGGTGATTCGACTATTTTTGAAAAAGAACCAATGGAAAAAATTGCTTCTGATAGTCAGATGAAAGCATTTAATCATGTGGGATTTTGGAAGCCGATGGATACTTTACGTGACAAGCATGAATTAGAAGAAGACTGGAGTAATAACGAGGCAAAATGGAAAACTTGGTAAGATGTTTGACAAATTAGAACAATGCTATAAGGGGAAGAAGGTCTTTTTGACTGGTCATACTGGGTTCAAAGGCGCTTGGTTACTTAAAGTCTTAAGTCTTTTGGGAGCCCAGGTTAGAGGGTATGCTTTAGAAACTCAAACAGAAAATGATTTGTTTAATTTAATTAATGGCCGTCAAATTTGTGAGTCTATAATTTCTGATTTGAGAGATAAGGATGCATTGAATACTGCTGTTGAAGAATTTCAGCCAGATTTTATTTTTCATCTTGCCGCTCAACCATTAGTTAGGCTTTCCTATGAGATTCCATCTGAAACGTTTGAAGTTAATGCTATTGGTACTGCAAATCTATTAGATGCTGTCAGGAAATTACAAAAAGCCTGTTCAATAGTTTTAATAACTACTGACAAAGTTTACCACAATTATGAATGGGAATACTCCTATAGAGAGAATGATAGGCTAGGAGGGTATGATCCTTACAGTGCGAGTAAGGCATGTGCTGAATTAGTTATCGACTCTTACATAAATTCATTTTTCAATATTAATAAATTTGAAATTCACAAGAAAGCTATTGCTATTGGTCGCGCTGGAAATGTAATTGGTGGTGGTGATTGGTCAAAAGACAGGCTGATTCCAGATATTGCAAAAGCTCTATTTAAAGATGAAGAAATAATAGTTAGAAATCCTAATTCAGTTCGTCCCTGGCAACATGTTTTGGAGCCTGTTGTTGCTTATTTAAGCTTGGGAGAGAAATTGTCCCATAACCCTGTAGAAATTAGTCAGGCATATAATTTTGGGCCGTACCATAGTGACGCATTACCTGTTTCAGAAATGTTAAACCTAGCTATCAAAAATTGGGGAAAAGGATCTTATAAAGTGCAAAAAACGGAAAATCAGCCTCATGAAGCAGGTCTTCTTAAGCTTGACATTAGCAAAGCAATTAAATATCTAGATTGGGAACCAAGATGGAATGCACAGATCGCAGTTGAAAAGTCTATTTCCTGGTATAAGTGTTTTTATTCACATAAAGAGACAGTTAACGATTTTACTGAACAACAAATCAACGATTTTTTTAAAAGTAAATAAAAGGTGATCCTTTAAAATTAAGTCAATAGCTATAAATAGTAAACATTACATAAGATCTTTTAATACTCATTATGAACAGTGTTCAAATAATTTTTAAATATTAACATGGTAACAAATATTTCTAAAGAGGTTTTTCAAAATTATATTAGAGAATATGCACGGATTAAAACTTCACAGCAGATTATACCAGGAACAGACTACATCCCTGTTACTGGTAAAGTATTAGATGAAGAGGATATATTGTTAGGTGTCGAAGCGACTATGGACGGTTGGTTAACTGCTGGACGTTTTGCTAATGAATTTGAACTAGATTTTGCCAATTACTTTGGTGCTAATCGTGCATTACTCGTCAATTCTGGCTCCTCTGCTAATCTAGTAGCTTTTTACACTTTAACTTCACCTAAATTAGGGGATAGAGCTATTAAGCCAGGTAATGAGGTAATTACTGTTGCTGCTGGTTTTCCTACGACTATTAATCCAATTATTCAATTTGGAGCAATACCAGTTTTTGTAGATGTTGATATAGTTACCCATAATGTACTCTCGGAAGACATTGAAAAAGCCGTTTCTACAAAGACAAAAGCAATAATGATCGCGCACTCATTAGGAAACCCTTTTAACCTGGACGAGGTAATGAGGGTGGCAAAGAAATATAACCTATGGGTTATCGAAGATGATTGTGATTCATTGGGGGCTACTTATAGAGGAAAGAAAACCGGCACATTTGGTGATCTATCTACATTTTCTTTTTATCCTGCTCATCATATTACAATGGGAGAAGGTGGGGCAGTTTTAATTAATAATCCTGAACTTGCTAAAATTGCTGAGAGTTTTAGGGATTGGGGTAGGGATTGTTACTGTGAGCCTGGGAAGGATAATACATGTGGATGTCGTTTTGGCCAACAGTTAGGATCATTGCCTTATGGATATGATCATAAATATACCTATTCTCATATAGGATTTAATTTAAAAGTAACTGATATGCAAGCTGCGTTTGGTGTTTCACAACTTAAAAAGGTTGATCACTTTGTAGCACGACGTAAAGAAAATTTCGCAGCATTGTACGAAAGAATGAAGGAATTGGAGGAGATTTTTATTCTTCCTGAAGCTACAGAACATAGCGATCCATCTTGGTTCGGCTTTTTAATTACTTTAAGAGAAGGTGATTCGGCAGATAGACATATGCTGGTTAAGCATTTAGAAGAAAATAAAATTGGTACAAGATTATTGTTTGGTGGTAATTTATTAAGACAACCAGCATATGCAAATATTCAACATCGTGTAATTGGAGACTTAAAGAATACAGATACAATAATGAATCAGTCTATTTGGCTAGGTGTATGGCCAGGTTTGAATGATAGCCATTACGATTATATGTTGAGTGTTTTCAAAAAATATTTACAATAATAGTTGTTACTTACCCAGCTTTTACTAATCTACTTAGATTTTTTAGTAATGGTTAGATAATCAAAATTTAGTTACAATTAATCCAATGTTTTTATGAATGTTTCTGTACTAGGAACTAATGGTTTGTTAGCTAACAGCATAGGCAAATTTTGCAATGAACACAATTATAACCTTGATGTGTATGGCAGAACGATGCCTATACACCACACCTTTAATAAATTCGTAAAAATTGATTTCCTTAAAGAAAGACTACAAAGTGAAGATCTAATTAAATCAGATATAATTATTTACTGTGCTGGTGCTGGTATACAATCTGGTGCGAAGGAAGATTTAAATTCTATATATGATCTGAATGTTTCCATTCCAATTTTTATCTTTAATCTTTTAAAAGATCAAAATTTTAATGGGACATTTATAACTTTTGGATCTTATTTTGAAATAGGTGAAAATATAATTGATACATCTTATACAGAAGTCGATCTTATAAATTCAATGTTAAAAGCACCTAATGATTATACAGTTTCAAAAAGAACCTTGACACGCTTTATAAGTTCGGCAAAATCTTTATATACATTTTATCATTTTATATTACCTACGATTTATGGGGAAAATGAGTCACCGAATAGATTGATTCCTTACACTTTAAAAGCGATAAAAGAAGATGCAGATCTAAAGTTCACAGCAGGTGACCAGGTCCGCCAGTACATTTATATAAACGACGTTATTGAAATTATATTTAGCTGTGTTCAATCTCATTTGAATACCGGAATTTATAATATTTCTGGAACAGAGGAGTTTTCTGTAAAAGAACTGGTAACCTTGTTATTTGATTTAATGCTGAAAAATATTCCATCTGATGTTTTTGGTAAAACAGATCGGATTGATGTTGGCATGAAAGTGCTAAAGCTAAATGGGGAGGCATTGAAAAATAAAATAAATTATTCATCAAATACAAAAATATCAGATGTATATGGCAAATATAATTTTGAATAATAAGGTTGAAATTATTGAGCGAAAGATTTTAAGTGATGAAAGAGGATGGCTATTTAAAACTCTGACAGGTAAAGAAAAGGGTCTTCCAAAATCAACCGGAGAAATTTATACAGTATGCGGGTTGCCTAATCAGGTTAGAGGAGGTCATTATCATAAACTCGCCACTGAATGGTTTACGATAATAAAGGGTGAGGCAACATTAAAATTAAAAGATATCGCAAATAATGATGAAACGATAATGGTTTTAAATGTTGAAACTCCTTTGACTATAGTTGTTCCGCCTAATGTAGCCCATCAGTTTGAAAATAACTCCCAGGATGAATTCATCCTGGTAGCCTACTCGGATGAACTATACGATCCAAACGACACAATAAAATTTGATTTATAGAATGTTAGAATTAATGTCAGAGCTTAACCCGCTTGCTACTCGACTAATTAGTATTTGTATACCTACTTATAACAGAGCAGAAAAAGTTTTTGAGCTAGTTCAAGAGATATTAACTTACAAAGGTGATGAAATAGAGGTTATAGTGCTAGATAACTGTTCAAACGATCAAACACATTTGTTATTAGATAGCATAAAAGATGATAGGTTTGTTTATATAAGAAATGAACAGGATATAGGTGGTCCATTCAATCATTTAAAGGTTCTTACTTATTCTAGCGCCTTATATGCATTTCTTTGTTTAGATAAAGACAGGCTGGATTATAGAAATCTGCCTGATTTAATAAATCGAATTAAAGCCCTCGATGAGGTTACTTTTGGTTATTGCGGGTTAAACTTAGTTAAAGAAAGTGATGATGTAACATATGAACAAGGGTATGAATCATTAATAAATATGGCTTATTTATCTAACCATCCAACGGGGATGTTTTATAAGAGTAAAATATTTTCAAATCTTGACAAACTAATTCAAATCTTTAATGACGGGAAAAAATTTGGATTTTATCCTGACATATTGAATGGAGAAATGGCTTTGACTGGTAAATCAAAAATTATCAATTTACCTTTATTTTATACGGAATCCAGAGAGGAATGTGCAAAAGTTCAATCATTTACCTATAATGATAAGGATATATTCTTTGCGCCAGCTCAAAGGTTTACAGAGTTCTATTTTTATGTAGATAGTGTTCGTCAATTGAATATCACAAGAGATCAGCTATTTAATACTATAAAAAAACTTTATGTAAAATGTTTATTGGCATCTACTTTCGGCTATAGATCAATAATGAATGATCAAGAGGTCTGTGAACATTATGGTATGTCAACAAGAAAAGTTGGTTTCATTGAAATATTGAAAATTGAATTTTATTTCTCTTCTAGATTTATATGCAAGAAATTACCTATATCTAATTTTAAAAAATTACAACTATATCTTTTTGGACATTTTAGATTTTTGCTAAATTTAATTATGTCATAACCTATGTATAGCTCAGATAAAATACTATCAATTTGCATTCCAACCAGGGGGCGATCAGAAATTCTTATAAATACATTAAAAAGTATTTACCTATCGGATGTTTCACATACACTTTATGAAGTTGTAATCTATGATAGTTCTGATAGTCCGAGCCTTGCTCCTTTCTTAAAAACCCAATTCAATGTGGAAAATCTTCGCTATATAAAGGGTGAGAACTTTGGCTATATGAATTTGATTCATGCTTTAAAATTAGGTTCTGGCAAGTATTTAAAAATGCATAATGATTATTCTAATTTTATAGAAGGATCTTTAGAGTTTATGATCAATGAAATTAAGACTGGTCTTCCAAGTAAACCCTTTTTACTTTTTTCTAATGGTTCATTAACAAATGTTGGCTCTTCTACACAGTATACTTTTAATGATTTCTTATTTAATGTCTCATTTTACAATACCTGGAGCAATATTTTTGGGATCTGGAAAACTGATCTGGATACTTTAAGCAACTTAACCTTAAATCCAATGTTCCCACACACTAGTTTGCTTTTAGCGTTGGATAAGAAGGATGCCTATAAAATTAATGATAATATTCTATTTACAAATAAGAGCGTATTAAATAAAGGGGGGTATAATTTATTTCATGTTTTTGCCAATGATTATTTAGGGATGGTGCATGATTGTTATAAATCAGGAAAAATAACTGCGATGACATTTGAGCATATTAAAAAAGACATGTATTATAACTTTTTTATTCCATGGTACTTTGAAACTAAAATTTTAAAGAATGAATATACTTTTTCATTAACAGGTATTAAAGATTCCATGAAAATTCATTATTCTGAAGTAGCGTATTATAAAATGGTTTTTTACGCATATTTAAAAGCTTTGAAAAAATATCTGAAACAGAGTAAAATAATAAAATTCATCTATGGTTATGAACGATAAATGTTGTCTTGTGTGTTTTTGATTCTCTGTGGATTGAGACTTTAAAATAGACAAGTTTAGAATTTATGATTACACAATAACCATTCAACCATTTAAAAGATGAGTAAAGATAAAGCCTCCCATAAACAAATACTTCGTTCAACTGGAATTATAGGAGGAACACAAGTGATTTCAATAGTGATGGGAATACTAAGGACTAAAATTATTGCAATGATTTTAGGGCCTGCCGGAATAGGAACAATGGGGGTTTTTCAAAGTATCATTGATTTAGTGAATCAACTTACATCATTTGGAATTAATTTCAGTAGTGTAAAAGATATTGCAGAAGCAAATGCCTCTAATAATAAGATTAAATTAGCAAAAACTGCATTAATTTTAAGGCGATGGTCCTTAGCAACCGGACTATTAGGAATGATGCTAACGATCATTTTTTGCATACCCATAAGTAATTATTCTTTTAGTAATAATTCTTATGCTCTGAGCATTGCCTGCATTTCGATAACAATTTTATTAGGCAGTATTTCGGGTGGGCAGCTAGCTATGCTTCAAGGAATGCGTAAGATTGAACAGTTGGCTAAAGCAAGCTTATATGGAGCTTTTGCAGGATTATCTATAACTGTCCCCTTATATTGGTGGTTGGGAATAAACGGAATTGTTCCTGGTTTGATATTAACTGCATTTCTTTTATACATTTTTTCATGGTTATATGTTCGGAAAATACAAATTGAGAAAGTAAAACTGTCTCTGATAGAAACTTTTCGAGGTGGATTAGGAATGGCCAGGCTTGGGTTCTTTATAATTATAACTGGCTTCATGGCCAGTGCTACATTATACGTTGTAAGAGCTTTTCTGGTAGAAAAAATGGATCTAAATGCAGTTGGATATTTCCAAGCTTGCTGGATGATAACAAATATGTATTTAGGCACAATGTTAAATGCGATGCTTGCTGATTTTTTTCCGCGACTCACAGAGGTAAATAATGATAACACTGCATCTAACAAATTAATTAATGAACAAATGGAAATAACACTGTTAGTTGGTTCACCGATGATAGTAGGTATCATTGCATTTGCAGCTTTAATAATTCAGTTCCTCTACAGTTTCTCCTTTACTCTTGCTATTCCAGTTTTACAATGGCAGATGGCCGGTACTTTTTTTATTCTTGTTTCATGGCCACTTGGTGTTATGTTTTTGGCTAAAAGTAAAGGTATATTTAGTTTAATTACAGAAAGTATCTGGTCTTGTGTATTCATACTGTTTGTTTATATAGGATGGGATTACTTCGGTTTTATTACACTAGGCATAGCTTTTGTATTTGCAAGCTTTATAAGGGCTATAGCGGTGTACTTAAGTACATTATATTTGGGTGAATTTAAATTTAGCTTTATTAATATAAAATTCTTCCTTATCTATGGAGCTTTAGTAAGTTCTATATTAATCAATGTTCGCGTAAATCAAGGTTATCGGCAATATATAATTAGTGCAATTATTTTAATGATCACCTTGTTAATAAGTTATTTGAATCTTAACAAGATGATAAATATAAGAGGTTTTATAAATAATAAAATTGGTAGGAAGGGTTAATTGTTTACAGATTTAATCGAATCTATTTGTTTATAGCTTCGGCAATACTTTTAATATCTTTGAATTATAAAATAAAGAAGATTAATAACACTTAAAAATCAGTATCGTTTTTTATATAAATATGTTGAATTATGTTAAGGCCTTTATAAAAAAGGCTATGAAATTGCTTGTTTTGGTTCTATTTAATTCCCTCACAAGGGTGTTAATCAGATATATAAAAACAGTTTATAGTTTACTCTATAGTTACTATATAAGTATGGAGTTCAAGAGTATTTCTGATGGTTATATATTTGAATCCCCTGTTATTTTAAAGGGTGCAAAATATATTACTATAGGGAAGGGATTTTCACCCAGGGCAAGATTAAGAATTGAAGCTTGGGATAGTTATAATGGTAATATTCATAAGCCGACTATAATTATAGGTGATAACGTAGTGTTAAATTTCGATTGCCATATAGGAGCAATTAATTTTATACAAATCGGTAATGATGTTTTAATTGGAAGTAATGTATTAATTACAGACCATAATCACGGTAAAATTACAACTGAAGAACTAAAGTTACCACCTGCGTCAAGGCCTTTATATTCTAAAGGACCAGTAATTATTGAAGATAATGTATGGATAGGGGAGAATGTCGCAATATTACCAAATGTAAGAATTGGACGTAATTCGATAATAGGAGCAAATTCCGTGGTGAGTTCTGATGTTCCAGAAAATAGTGTTGTTGGTGGGATTCCAGCAAAAGTGATTAAACAATTATAAAATAATTAGTTGTTAAATGAAGAAAAAAAATGCAAGAGTAATAGCTCTATATCTGCCTCAGTTCCATCCAATTCCTGAAAATGATACTTGGTGGGGTAAAGGTTTTACAGAGTGGAAAAATGTTGGTAAAGCGAAGCCTTTATTTAAAGGTCATTATCAACCAAGGGTACCAGCTGACTTAGGTTATTATGATTTGAGAGTTCCTGAAACTAGAAAAGCTCAAGCTGATCTTGCCAGGGATTATGGTATCGAAGGCTTTTGCTATTGGCACTACTGGTTTGGAAATGGAAAACGTCTAATTGAGAGACCATTTAATGAAGTTGTAAGTTCCGGAGATCCTGATTTTCCGTTTTGTCTTGCTTGGGCAAATGAAAGTTGGAAGGGATTTGATCATGGGTTGAAAAACCGAAATACTTTAATTGAGCAATCTTATCCAGGAATTAAAGACTATACAGCGCATTTTTATACTGTCTTACCAGCGTTTAATGATAAGAGGTATCTGACTATTGACGGTAAACCTATGTTTATGATTTATCTACCTTTGGCAAGTCCGGAAGTTATAGAATTTATAAAATGTTGGAGACAATTGGCGATTGAAAATGGACTAAAAGGAATTTACTTTATAGGGCAAACTAATGGAATAGCTAATACCCCTGATGATATACTGGAGACGGGTGTCGATGCTGTAAATACGGTTAGACTCACTGCGTATTACTCAAAACGGCCATTCTTACAAAAATTAAAAGGTCGTTTTAATAGATTATTCAGGTCGATGCCTTTAATATATTCTTATAGGGAAATGTCTAAGCATTTCTTAAATGTTGATGATTGTCGTGAAAATGTTTTTCCCAGCATAATTCCCGGTTGGGACCATACTCCCAGGAGCGGGCGTGAAGGGTTAGTTATTTCAAATTCTACTCCTTCTCTCTTTGAAAATCATATTCAACAAGCTGTAGATATGGTAGAACAAAAGTCTGATGAACATCGTATTATTTTCCTGAAATCTTGGAATGAGTGGGCTGAAGGTAACTATGTCGAACCAGATATTAAGTGGGGAATAAAGTATTTAGAAGCGATTAAAAATATTATTGTAAAAAATGATAGTTAAAATATCTGTTATAATACCTGTTTACAAAGCGGAAGCATTTATTTCAAGATGTATAGACAGCATTATAAATCAAACATTTTTAGATTTTGAACTTTTATTAATAGATGATGGTTCACCTGATGCGAGTGGAGAGATTTGCGATAAGTATGCGGTATTGGATAGTCGTATAAAGGTTTTTCATCAGGAAAATGGAGGAGTATCTTCTGCGCGCAATTTAGGATTGGATAATGCGGTTGGTGATTATGTGATATTTATTGATAGTGATGATTGGATAGAATCTATATTTTTTGAGACCTATCTCAATGAACTAGCCGAATATCCATGTGGTTTAATTTACCAAGGATTTATTAACGATTATAAAAATAAAACGACGTATTTGAATTTGCCAAAGGGTAGATATGAAAGAGGTCAAATTACTCAAGCACTTTTTGAAGTCGAATACAGAGAATGCCTGGGCGGGGCATGCAATAAGATTTTCCATCGCAACATAATTGAGAAAAATAAGATACGCTTTGAATCGGACCTAAGCTTTGGTGAAGACAAGATTTTTACGTTGCAGTATTGCTTGAATATTGACTCAATCTCTCTGTTAGATACCTGTTATTACCATTACAATAGAACATTAGGCAGTTCTTTGTCTAGTATACACCATTCCAGTGAGCGCTTATTAAAGTTAATCGAACTAGAATACGAACTATTCCAAAAAATCAATAACAGATTTCCTAATAAGGGTTTTATTGAGGCTATTAAAGGTCGTTATGTTTCTATTCATAAATATATTCTCATATCAATGTATAGACCTTCGTCTTTAAAAGCAAGACGAGAAAGAATTCTCCAAATTGAGAAAATACACAGGTTTTTAGATACAAATGTAATTGACAATTACTTTGATAGAGACGTGCCCCGGATAGCACATGTTTTAATAAAGAGAAGAAATGATTTTGCATTAAGGACATTAATGTGGATGAGACATAATTTTTCAAATCTTTATAATTTATTCAGACATATTGAAAATTAATTTAATAAGTATGAAGCTGAAAACATCTCAATTAATATTCTGTATCTTACTTATTGAGGCTATACTTGTTTATTATTTTGCGCCGAACATCTATAATTACAACTATAGTGTCTATTGTTCGATTCAATACTTCTTAAACATTGGATTATTTCTTTTTTTTAAGAAGAAGAAGAATTATTTTGACTTCGATTGTATTTTCTTCACTGGATTTTTTTTTGTGACGCTATTTTATCCTGTATTTATGTATGAAAATGATCCTACGAGATTTTTTGCATTTAAATATGATTTTAATCCTAACGTACTTCCACAGGCATCTGCATTAGCTTTACTGGGCATGAGTTCCTATTTATTTGGGAGTTTTCTATATATACCTGAATATAAAACTTTAAGAAAGTACACATCAAATGACTATATTCCAAATAATCATCTAACATATATTGCGGGTTTTACTTTCATATTATATATCCTAACAGGAGGATATGCCGCCTTAGGCAGTGCTTATTCAGGTAGTGGAGTAAAAGCTATGGGAATTGCTAGCTATGTATTTATTTTTACTCCTGCCTTTTTAATTTCCACTTTAGTAATTGAATTTAATAATATCAGAGCTAAAAATATGGTTGAATTCAGAGTAAAGAATATTAATAAAGTAACGATATTCATTACATTCATCTTCATCCTAATGATATTAGCAACTGGTAGCCGTACATTACCAATGCAGATGATTTTATTACTAATGGGGCTATTCACTTTATTATATAGGCAGATTTCGTTCTCAATGTTCTTGATTCTTATTTTTTTAGGGATGTTAACAATGTTCTGTTTTGTTTTGTTTAGAGGATATGAGCAAGATGGCGCCTTTTCACTTGTTGACCTTGCTATGGATTTGATAATTAACAATAGAAATAGTTATGCTGCTATCGAATATGTTAATATTAACGGGCTTACCTATGGAATGTCAATGTCGTCATCTTTACTAGCTCCTGTGCCTTTTCTCCAAAATATTTTTATTAACTTATTTGGAATGGATGGACTAGAAATGTCATCCTCCATTGTTATTACAAAGATGACTCTTGGCGAAGTTGGTGAATTAGGTCTGGGGACAAACATTATAGCCGATATCTACATGTCTTTTGGTGCTGCTGGTGTTGTAGTTTTAATGACCTCATTGGGTTGTTTTATCAATATTGCCTTAATCAAAGCAAAATCAAATATTTATGCGCTAGTATGCTATGGTGTTATGATCTCTTATTCAGTTTTTTTAATAAGAGCAGAGTTTTTCTTTTTTCTACGGTTTTTGATTTGGAGTTTAATTATAGTGTATATTTCGAAGTTATACAAAATGAAGCTAGTTTTATTTAAAAGAACAAAATGAAGATATTGATTATTATACCAAATATCTCACATAGTGGCGGTACAGAAAGGGCAGCAGTAAATTTGGCTAATATGTTGGAGAAATCGTTTTACAACGTTATCATATTAAGTCTTAATAGTAATGTAAAAGATAAGTCGTATTATGCCTTAACGGATTCAATCAAAGTGGTGCATACTGGTATATCCCCAATTCCTGTAGGAATAATCGATAAGTTAAATTGGTACCCAAAATCGATAAGTACTCTAAAAAAAGAAATTAAAGAAATTAATCCGGATTTAATATTTGGCGAGGGGCATAATATTAATTGTATGCTACCATTTATCAGGCAGAATAAGAAGATTCCTGTTATTGGCTGTGAACATATTGTTTTTATGTCTATTCCTCTTTTCTCCAGGGCACTTATGAAATTAGTATATAGGCATTTAAATGGCTTGGTAGTCTTGTCTGCAAATGCTAAAGTTGCTATTAGCGGATTAAATAAGAATATTAATGTAATTCCAAATACACTTCCCTTTCTACCTGAGGATAGTTCATCTTTAGACGCTAAAAGATTATTACTAGTTGGCCGTTTAAGTATTGAAAAAGGATATGAAAGATTAGTTCCCATTGCTAAAGTTCTGAAGATTAAATATCCTCTCTGGCGCATCGAAATTTTTGGCGAAGGAGAGCAGAAAGCTCATTTATTAGAACTATATAAAAGAGAAAAAGTTGAAGATTATATTACAATTAACTCGCCTGTAAAGGATATAAAAAATGAATATCTGAAAAGCTCTATTTATATAATGACATCCCATTCTGAAGCAATGCCGATGGTATTGCTAGAAGCCAAGAGTTGCGGGTTGCCGGTAATTGGATATAGATGTGAAGGAACAGCGGAACTTATTCATAACTCAGTAGATGGTTTCTTAATTGACGACAACGATTCCGCAAGCTTTATAGATAAGATTTCCATTCTAATCGAAGATGTGACATTGAGAAATGAAATGGGATCAAATGCAAAAACTTCTGCGTTTAAGTATGCTCCTGATAATATTATTAATAGTTGGACCCTATTGATTGAAGAGTTGGTTAGTAAAATGGAAAAGCGCATTGATAATGCTTAAAATATTCCTGCCAGGATTAGCTGGAAATATAAAGATTCTTAGAATCTTATGTAAGATGTCAACTCTATGGAATGGTTAAATCATTTGATCACATAGAGAATAAATGACAAAGTACTGAAAGGGATATGGCGTAAATTTTGCTTAATTATGAGTATTTATGATAATATAGTCTACTATTCAAAATTAATATAGGCAGACTATTATTACATTGATATTATCAGTTCTTGTGATATATTATTTTCAATAATCAGTTGCAAAATATATTGAATTGTTTATACTTTATAATGGAATTTTTTTAAGCGGGGATTCTTTAATTTTTTTTTAATGGTTGAGAGTGTTATATTTTTATCAGGTGCTAATATTACAGATGGTGGGCCTCTTGTGGTTTATAAAAAAATGATCAATTTTATTTGTAAAGAATATCCAAATAAAAGAATTATTGCAATTGTAAGTAAGAAAGACCTGCTAAACATCACGTATCCAAATTTGGAATATATTGAAATCTCTAGTTATAAGCGATTCATCTTATTGAAATTTTACTATGAATACATTTACTATTTTTTTATTTCGAAAAGATATGAAATAGAGTTATGGCTATCCTTGAATGATTGTACTCCGACTGTAAAAGCAAATAAGAGAGCCGTATATTGTCATAATGCTACTCCGCTTTATAAACGGAGTTGGAACGATTACCTACACCCTACTGGTAGTTTTTTACAGAGCTTCTATTATCCAATCTTTTATAAGATTAACCTTCATAAAAATAATTTTATTATTGTGCAACAAGAATGGTTTAGAGATTTTTTTGTAACGAATTACCATGTTAAGGCAGAATCCGTTATAGTTAACCATATTGAAGTTGATGAATCTAATAAGATTAGTCATCCTTCGAAAGATGAGTTCATCTTTATTTATCCTACGAAAGCACAGCCCTATAAAAATATAGAGGTTATTTGCCTGGCTTTGGAAAAAATAAATTTGGATCTGTATCCTAAGTTTAGGGTAATATTTACGATAAAAGGAGATGAAAGTGGATACGCAAGGAGAATATATCAAAAATTTAAGCATTTAAATTGCATTGATTGGATTGGTAATATTGAATATGAAACACTGATGAAACTTTACGAAGCATCTCATGCTATGATATTTAGTTCAATTCTGGAAACATGGGGACTACCAATCACTGAGTTTAAACAATATAATAAGCCTATTTTGTTAGTTGATTTGCCATATGCCCGGGAGACAGTCGGTAAATATGACTTTGTGAAATTTTTTAAAATGAGCGATCATGATGATTTGAGAGAGAGTATTCAAAATTTGCTTACTGGCGGAAATATGAAATTTGATCAAACTAATGATATTATCATTAAGAAGCCTTATACTAAAGGGTTGGCTGAACTTTTTGACTTAATTTTACTTAAATAGGCTGCTGTATTAGATTAAATATTGAAAAGTGATTTAATTTATTGATTAAAGCTTTTATTAATCTTTTCGTAACCAATGTCTAAAACAATATTAAAAGAATTATGCAAGATATTTTAGTAACAGGCTGTATAGTCTTATATAAAAATGATCGAGATATATTATTAAAAGCTATCGAGAGTTTTTTGCAAACATCACTTAATGTGAAAATTTACTTAATTGATAATTCCCCAGATAGCACCTTAAGTAATTTAATTATGGATGCTCGGGTAGAGTATGTTCATAATCCAGCTAATCCTGGGTTTGGTGCAGCTCATAATATAGCAATGGAGAAATCTATATTGGCTAAGTCAAAGTATCATTTGATTTTAAACCCAGATATTTATTTTGATAAATTAAATTTAGAAAAACTGTTTCAATTTATGGAATTGAACATTGATATTGGTCATGTTATGCCTAAGGTGCTATATCCTGATGGCAGTCTTCAATATCTCTGTAAAACGAACCCTACGCCATTTGATCTTTTTGCAAGGCGATTTATGCCGTCATTTATCCAAAAAATCTTTAAGAAAAGAATGGATAAATATGAATATAAAGATAAAGACTATGATAAAATAATGTTTAACATACCTTATTTATCCGGATGTTTTATGTTTTTGAGGACAGATACTTTAAAGAAGGTTGGTTTTTTTGATGATCGTATATTTATGTATATTGAAGACGCAGACTTAACGAGAAGATTTCTTCAAATATCAAAAACAGCTTATTTTCCTGAAGCAATTGTTTATCATCATTTTGCTAAAGGATCACATAAGAGTTGGAAATTAACCTGGTATTCTATACACGGTGCCTGGGTTTATTTTAATAAATGGGGTTGGTTCGGCAATAATAAATAATATGAAAATTTTAATAACGGGCGCCACTGGATTTTTGGGCAAGGCAATCATTACAGAATTGGGATCTTTGGTAACTGGTACTATCGGGAGGTCTAACTGTACATTTAATGTTGATCTTGCTCGTGAGGTTCCTCTTGTTAGTGATACCTATGATTACGTTATACATGCTGCAGGAAAGGCGCATTCTGTTCCTAAAACAAAAGCTGATGCAGAGGAATTCTTTGCAGTAAATACTTATGGTACTCAGAACTTATTAAAAGGCCTGGAACAGTCTCCTGCTTTACCGAAAGGTTTTGTATTTATCAGTTCAGTGGCAGTATATGGAAGAGAAAAAGGATTAGACCTTGATGAGGAGACTTTATTATCTGCTGAGGATGCATATGGTAAGAGCAAAATTGAAGCAGAAAAAATTGTTGAGAATTGGTGTTTGAAACATGGCGTAATTTGTACCATTTTTCGTCTGCCTTTACTTGCGGGGCCTAATCCGCCCGGGAATCTGGCAGCTATGATAAAGGGTATTGAAAAAGGGTACTATGTAAATATTGCGGGTGGAAAAGCAAAAAAGAGCATAGTACTTGCTGCTGATGTTGCTAAAATAGTAATTAGTGCGGCACAATTGGGAGGGACTTATAACCTTACTGATGGCTATAACCCATCATTCTATGAACTTGCGGAAAACATCGCGCATCAGCTTGGTAAAGCCAGGCCGTATAATATTCCTTCTTTTGCTGCTAATCTGATAGCTAAAGCTGGTGATTTGATTGGTGCTAAGGCACCTGTTAATTCAAATAAATTAAAGAAAATAACATCTGATCTAACCTTTAATGATAAAAAAGCAAGAAGGATATTAGATTGGAAGCCTATTCCAGTTTTGAAGGGGTTTACTATAAAATAATTAATATGTCAGTCTACTCTATGCTCATCATCTTAAGCGTACTATTTATAACAGAAATACTTTATTTTAAAACTGCGGATCATTTTAATATTATAGATCGGCCAAATCATAGAAGTTCACACCAAACGAGTACGATTCGGGGTGGAGGTGTTATTTTTGCAATTGGTGCATTGCTGTTTTTTTTTTCCAGCGGGTTTCAATATCCATATTTTATTGTCGGTTTATGCCTGATATCATTGATTAGCTTTTTAGATGATTTATTTACATTGAATAATAAAGTTAGGTTCATTGTGCATATTTTATCAGTTGTATTAATGCTTTATCAATTAGAGTTGTTTGGGCTACCCTGGTATTGGTTAGCTTTAAGTTTAATATTTGTGATTGGAACAATAAACGCTTATAACTTTATGGATGGTATCAATGGTATTACAGGTGGTTATAGTCTTGTTGCTGTAGGTACATTGTATTATATTAATACCTATATATTATCATTTTCATCCAATGAGCTACTGATTTATATAATACTTTCCTTATTAGTCTTCAATTTTTTCAATTTTAGATACAAAGCCAAGTGCTTTGCTGGTGATGTAGGAAGTATTAGTATTGCATTTATAGTTCTTTTTTTTATTTTTCAGTTAATTGTTAGAACTGGTAACTTTAATTATTTATTGTTCCTTACTGTATATGGACTGGACGCTGTAACTACAATTGCTTTTAGACTAATTAGGAAAGAAAATATATTTGAAGCTCATAGGAGCCATTTCTATCAGTTTCTAGCCAATGAAAGAAAAGTCTCTCATGTTCTTGTTTCTTTTACTTATGCTTTAATTCAGCTATTAATAAATATAATAGTGGTGTTTTGGTTGCCTGGTTCTTTCTTTATTCTTTTATTAGCACTATTATCATTAACAATAATTTTTATAATTATTCGTTTTTCGCTAGAAGGAACTGCAAAACTATTAAAAAGTTAAATTTGCTATGATGATAGTAGAGATGACATACTATGTATTGCATTAAGAGTCTTTTATAGTCTAACTGTTTTTGTATTTCATATATATTTGAACATTTAAATCTATTGTTTCAAAAGAAATTACTACTTTAGTTAAAGTGTATAAGATACACTTAGAACAATCCATCTTATTGTTTGTTAAAGTGTAGTTAATGATTTGTACTAATATACTATATTGGTATTCGTCCGAGTTACTTATTTAATTATTTGAGTATAAAAGAATGAATAAATTTTCCACACAGGACACCTATGTTTTAATTATGGCAGGTGGTGTCGGTAGCCGTTTCTGGCCTAAAAGCCGTAATAATTTTCCTAAACAATTTATTGATATTTTGGGAATTGGTAAATCACTGCTCCAATTGACATTTGAAAGATTCTTAAAGACTTGCCCTGCGGAAAATATTTACATATTATCTAATGAGCAGTATGCAGGATTGGTTCTTGAACAATTACCAGACTTGCCTAAAGCGAATATTATCTCCGAACCTAGCCGTAATAATACTGCGCCTTGCATTGCATATGCTTCTTTTAAGATAAATCAGTTAAATCCTGCTGCAAGAATTGTAGTTGCACCTTCTGATCACTTAATCTTGAATGAAACTGTATTTCTTGATAAAATTAACCATGCTCTTTCTTATGTTGAGGATAATGATGCATTGGTAACTTTAGGTATTAGTCCGACAAGGCCTGATACTGGTTATGGATATATTAATTATGATAAGAATGATGAAGATGGTGTCCATAAAGTTCTTCGGTTTTTGGAGAAGCCCAATCTAGAAAAAGCAAAAGAGTTTGTAGCAAATGGAGATTATTTATGGAATGCAGGCATTTTTGTTTGGAATGTAAAATCTATTTTAACTGCCTTGTCTAAACATTCTCCTGAAATATTTGAGCTTTTTGAAAAAGGAAGTTCTTGCTATAATACACCTGACGAGTCTTCATTTATTACTGAAAACTATCCGCTTTCTGCAAATATATCTATTGATTATGCGATTATGGAAAAGGCTGATAATGTTTATACTATTCCGGGTGATTTTGGATGGTCAGATTTAGGTACCTGGGCTTCTCTTTATGAGGTTGTTGAAAAAGATGAGCATAACAATGTTTTTTCCGGACATACTATCAACCTTTCTGAAACTACAAATTGTATGATTCAGATTCCTAAAGATAAGGTTGCTGTAGTTAAAGGCCTTGATAACTATATTGTTGTTGATGATGGTAAAGTGTTGCTAATTTATCCTAAAGCTAATGAACAAGAAATAAAAGAAGTATCAAAAGCTATAGTTGCGGCATGTGGCGATGAATTTGCCTAAATGCAATACTAAAAATATATAATCATTCTATTTTAAAACTAGTTTAACCTATGAAAGTTGCCCTAATTACAGGAGTTACAGGTCAGGATGGTGCCTATCTGGCAGAATTCTTACTGAAGAAAGGATATTTTGTCCATGGTCTTAAAAGAAGATCTTCTATGTTTAATACGGATAGAATAGATCATCTATATCAGGATCAACATGAAAATGGAGTGAATTTTAAACTTCATTTTGGAGATTTAACAGATTCAACTAATTTAATTCGCATTATTCAGGAAACGCAACCGGATGAGATTTACAACCTTGCTGCAATGAGCCATGTTCATGTAAGTTTTGAAATGCCAGAATATACTGCAAATGCTGATGGAATTGGGACATTGAGGCTATTAGAAGCAATCCGTATATTAGGGCTAGAAAAAAAGACCAGGATCTATCAAGCCTCAACCTCAGAATTATATGGTTTAGTACAAGCGGTGCCACAAAGTGAAACAACGCCTTTTTACCCAAGATCTCCTTATGCTGTTGCTAAGATTTATGGTTACTGGATTACTGTAAATTATAGAGAAGCTTATAATATGTTTGCCTGTAATGGGATTTTATTTAATCATGAAAGCCCTTTAAGAGGTGAAACCTTTGTTACGCGTAAGATTACCAGAGCGGCTTCTAAAATAGCCTTAGGTTTACAAAAATGTTTGTACCTGGGTAATCTTTCTGCTCAGAGAGATTGGGGGCATGCTAAAGATTATGTAGAAGCAATGTGGCTTATTTTACAACAAGATAAGGCAGAAGATTATGTAATAGCCACTGGTGTAACAACCACCGTAAGAGACTTCGTTAAAATGAGTTTTGCTGAATTGGGTATAACAGTAGAATTTAAAGGTGAGCATGAGCATGAAATTGGTGTGATCTCAAGTATTAATACTCAAATAGTTGCAGAATTAGGGCTAAATGCTTCTGAGTTATCGATAGGTATGGAAGTAGTTAAAGTTGATCCAGCATATTTCCGTCCAACGGAGGTTGATCTGTTATTAGGTGATCCGACAAAATCTAAAACTCAACTGGGCTGGGTCCCTAAATATGATTTACCTTTATTAGTGAAGGATATGATACAATCAGATCTTCAATTGATGAAAAAGGATGAATATTTAAGATTAGGTGGATTTAAGACCTTAAATAATTTCGAATAAATAGACATTCTATCTTGCACACCGTTCAAAATTTAGGTCAATACTAAATTTTGAACGGTGTTTTTGCTTTATCGGTTTAAGCATGTTTTTCGCGTGAAATTTATTCTTAAAGTTATCTATGTATAGTTTTAGTCAATAAAAAAGGTTATTTTTTTGTTGAACCAGTATTTAAATACCGGAATGTTATACTATGTTTAATAAATTAAATAAGCTAATTTATACTTGGTATGGTTTTTTGATTAAATTTGATGCACAATAAAAAATGATATTTTGTTCAGTCAGATAAACATAGTACCCAGGTGGATAATTTTTACTCTTGATTTAACGATATGCTTTATATCTTTAACAATTGCCTATTTAATAAAACATAACTTTGACTTTTCGCATCTTGATTACGTAGAATTCAGTCGTAATGTTTTAATTACCACCGTCATTAGTACTTTAGTTTTTGTTAGTGTAAAAAGTTATGCAGGTATAATCCGTTATACTAGTGCACAAGATACGTTTCGTATTTTATATGCAGTTATAGTTGCGAATAGTACTTTTTTTTTAGTCAACATGGGCTTTGTTGCTACTGGAAACTCTGCATTAATTGCGAACGGTATTCTTATTATCACTGGCCTTGCAAGTTTTCTGATGTTGATCACCTATAGGGTATTAATCAAATACTTTTTCATCTATATCAAAAATCTGAAACTTGATACCGTTAGAATAATGATTTATGGCGCAGGGGAGGCGGGAGTTGCAACAAAACGTACTTTTGATCATGACCCTGTAGTTAATAAAAATATTATAGCATTTGTTGATGATGATCAACGGAAAATGGGTAAAACCATTGATGGAGTAAAGATTTTAGATGCTAAGAATCTGGTTGATCTAATTGTTGAACATCAGTTAGATGAGATCATTTTTGCCTCCTATACTATTCCTAAAGACAGGAAGGCTGAAATAGTAGAAGTTTGTTTAGAGCATGGAATAAAGGTTTTAAATATTCCTCCTCCTAATGTATGGACGGATGGGAAATTACAAACTACCCAAATCAAGAATGTTAATATTGAAGATCTCCTAGGGCGTAAAACTATTGACATTGATATTGAAGGCATAGGTAATCAGCTTAAAAATAAAAGAATTTTAATCACAGGGGCTGCTGGTTCTATTGGTAGCGAAATTGTCCGTCAGCTTACCAAATTTGAAGTTGGATTAATTATTTTATGCGATCAGTCAGAAACTGGATTACATGATCTATATCTCGAACTCACAGAAACTACTAAGAATCAAAACTTCCATGCCTTTATTGGTGATGTAAGGGATGAGAAACGTATGGACCATTTGTTCAGTACTTTTAAGCCTCATTACGTTTATCATGCTGGCGCATATAAACATGTTCCTTTAATGGAGGAAAATCCTTGTGAAGCGATTAAAGCCAATGTTTTAGGAACGAAGACAATTGCTGATAAGTCTGTTAAATATGGCGTTCAGAAATTTGTAATGATCTCTACTGATAAAGCAGTAAATCCAACAAATGTAATGGGAGCCTCTAAGCGGATTGCTGAGATTTATGTTCAATCCCTTAATAACTCCTTACATCATAAGAATCATTTGTTTAGCAATGGGTTAAGTTATATCAATGACCTTGAAGTTAAGCCAATCACTAAATTTATTACTACCCGCTTCGGGAATGTTTTAGGATCTAATGGATCAGTTATTCCCAGATTTAAGCAACAAATTGAAAAAGGCGGCCCAATTACAGTTACTCATCCTGATATTACCCGTTATTTTATGACTATTCCTGAAGCTTGCAGGTTGGTTTTAGAAGCGGGGTGTATGGGGACAGGAGGAGAGATCTATGTTTTTGATATGGGTAAATCTGTAAAGATCGTTGACCTTGCTAAGAAAATGATTCAACTTGCCGGATTAGTGCCTAACCAAGACATTCTAATTGAATATTCTGGTTTAAGACCGGGAGAGAAATTGTATGAAGAATTATTGAATGATAATGAAAATACAATGCCTACGCACCATGAAAAAATTATGATTGGTAAAGTAAGGGAATATCAGTTTGATGAAATCCAATTGCAAATTTATTCTTTAATAGATCATGCCAGAAGGTGTGAAGATATGCAAGTGGTGAAATTGATGAAAGACCTGGTAAAAGAGTACAAAAGTAAAAACTCAATATACGAAGAGTTGGATGCTAAAAACTAGGATATCATTTGATAACCTAATTCTATCTATTGAGTTAAGTTGACTCATTATTAATTCTTATCCAGGATCTGATATTGGATCTCCTAATCCGTATTAAGGATTAGAATTATTTACCTAGCTACTATGTTTTCATTTTTCAAAAAAAGTCCAGCTTTAGTTACAGATATAAATTGGTTAGGTGTGGATATTCATTCGCATTTACTTCCGGGTATTGATGATGGTTCGCAAAATTTATCTCAATCTCTAACTTACATTAGTCTTTTGCAAAATTTAGGTTTTGAGAAGCTATTATGTACGCCACACATTTTTACAGAGCTTTATCCTAATAGTGCTGATACCATATTTCCAGCTTTGGAAACGGTAAAGGCTGGGCTTTTAAATCAACACATCAGTATGGAGATTGGTGCAGCGGCAGAATACATGATAGATGATACTTTCAAAATAAGTGATGCCCTTTTATGTTTGCCTGATAAACACATTCTGATCGAGATGTCATATTTATCAGAAACCCCAAATATAGAACAGGTAATTTTTGAACTTCAAATTAAGGGGTATCTTATAGTTCTTGCACACCCTGAACGCTACAACTTTTATCATAACAGTCTACATCGTTACCAGAGATTAAAAGAAATGGGCTGCCTATTTCAATTGAATCTTCTTGCAGTGGTTGGTTATTATGGAAAGTCTGTCAAACAAGCAGCACTGTATTTGCTGGAACAAAATATGTATGACCTTGCCGCTACTGATTTGCATCATGATAAACACATGAGTGTATTGGATAACGCAGTTAAAACGGGTAACCTCTACAAAATATTAGGTAATTATGAATTTAAAAACAAAGAGCTGTTTTTATAACAGAATTATAACTTTAAAATATAATATTGAATTACAACAGGAGATTTTTATAGCGCATTACTAATTTTTATAATTGTCTTTCTATGTCATTTTATCATTTTAATCGTTGTATGTAAATAGTGCTTAATTTCTCCTTTAAACTATCTAACTAAAATATCCTACTTTTGTTGCCAAGGTCTAAATCAAAGATCAATTTATATGAAAAAAATCTTACTATCGTTGTTTTTGGTGCTTAATGTGTTTTTTGTTATTGCACAAGATCAAACTCCTAATCAATATATACCTTATTCTTATCAGTTTTATCAGAAATTTAACAAGCCTGTTTATGATGTAAATAGCAAGTTCCACAGTTCAATCAGAGGCTTTTATAGTGATGATACCTTATTGGTTAGCCGTTATCATGATTTGATGAACATGGGCGTTGATTCATTGAATAAAAGGAGCTGGGTAAGAAGAAAATTAACAGAAGAACATTTATTAAGCTGGAAAGGTGATGATTATGAAGTTTATGCTGATTTCCTTCCTGATTTACAATTGGGTAGAGATTTTAGTGATAGCAAGAATACGTGGTTAAATACAAGGGGATTTCAATTTGGTGGAAATGTAGGTAAGCAGTTCTCTTTTTACACAAGTGGCTATGAAAACCAAGGTGTGTTTGCAAATTATTATACTGATTTTGTCAATAAGAATCAAATTATACCTGGCCAGGCTGGTGGTGACAAATTAGTTAATAAAACAAAGGATTATTCTTATGTTACTGCTTTGATTTCTTATACTCCCAATAAACATTTGAACTTAGCTTTAGGTTATGATAAGAACTTTATAGGGGATGGATATCGTTCGATATTATTAAGTGATAATACGGCTCCATATTCTTTCTTTAGATTGCGTGCTTCCTTAGGAAGTGTACAATACCAAACCATTTTTGCCTATATGCTTGATCCCGGTGCAGAAAAACTAACTAGTGACAGAAGATTAGGGGATAGGGGTAAATGGACCGCTATGCATTATCTGGATTGGAATGCAACTAAAAGATTATCTATTGGTTTCTTTCAGGCTGTAACCTGGGCTGATGCAGAGGTTGAAGGTAAACGTGGTTTTGATTTTAATTACGTGCACCCTTTTGTTTTCCTTCGTTCTGTTGAAGGAGCAAATAGCACATCGCCGGATAAGATGCGAATCGGATTAAACTTGAAATATGAGGTGCTGGATAAAACTGCACTTTACGGCCAATTTATGTTTGACGAATTTACCGCTAAAGAGATATTTGCTGGAAATGGCTATTGGGCTAATAAGTTTGCTATCCAGTTAGGAGTAAGAGGTTCGGATTTGTTTAAAGTGAAACAACTAAATTATCTGGCTGAGTTTAATACCGCAAGACCGTATACTTATTCGCATTTTAACCGCTTATCGAATTATTCTTCTATGAATCAATCTTTAGCTCATCCATTAGGAGCTAATTTTAGAGAGTTTTTAGGGCAATTAAATTATACTTATAAAAGATTTGATTTTAGTGCAGAAATGATTTATGCCCGTTATGGTTTAGATCCTGAAGGGATGAATTATGGAGGGGATATTTTTAAAGATTATGAAACACGCGTTTCTGATTATGGAAATAAAATTGGACAAGGTTTAGGCACAGATAGATACTATGGGGAAGGAAAGGTAGCTTATATCATTAATCCAAAATACAACCTGAGATTGGAGCTTGGCGCGATCTTTAGAAAAGAGACTAATGTAGTGTCCTCTACGAATACAGGATTGTTTACGATTGGATTGAGAAGTACATTTAGAAGCCTTTACAATGACTTTTAATTGACACACTTTAACATTTCCTCATCAAACAAAAAATCCGGCTTCAAATTAATGGAGCCGGATTTTTTGTTTAATGATATTTATACTATTCTACCGTAACAGACTTCGCCAGATTTCTTGGCTGATCAACATTACAACCCCTTAATAAAGCAATATGGTAAGATAAAAGCTGCAATGGGATCGTCGCTAACAAAGGCAGGAATGCTTCATCTGCATCAGGGATTTCAATACAATAATCTGCCATTTTCTTTACTTCGGTATCACCTTCAGTTACAATCGCCAATACAATACCTTTTCTAGCTTTCACCTCCTGAATGTTGCTGATTACTTTTTCATAAGAAGAGTTTTTAGTGGCAATGACTACCACGGGCATTTCTTCGTCAATTAAAGCAATAGGGCCATGTTTCATTTCTGCAGCAGGATAACCTTCTGCATGGATATAAGAGATCTCTTTCAATTTCAGTGCACCTTCCAATGCAACAGGGAAACCACTGCCTCTGCCTAAGAATAAACAATTTCTTGAATCTTTAAATTTATGGGCGATCTCTTTGATCAGATCATTTGATTCTAATGCTTTAGTGATCTTTTCAGGGATGTTATCTAATTCTATAAGGAGCTCAACCAATTTGGCCTGGGTCAAAGTGCCTCTCTGCTGTGCCATATAAAAAGCCATCAAAGTAAGTACAGTTACCTGTGCAGTAAATGCTTTGGTAGAAGCTACTCCAATTTCTGGTCCGGCATGCGTATAAACACCTGCATGGGTAAGTCTTGGAATAGAAGCACCAACTACATTACATACACCAAAAATAGTAGCGCCTCTTTCTTTAGCCATTTCAATAGCAGCCATTGTATCGGCCGTTTCTCCCGATTGGCTAATTGCAATCACTACATCTTTTTCCGTAATAATTGGGTTTCGGTAACGGAATTCCGAAGCGTATTCTACTTCTACCGGGATTCTTGCATATTCTTCGATCAAGTATTCTCCTACCAGACCTGCATGCCAGGAGGTTCCGCAAGCCACAATGATGATCCGGTCTATGTTTTTTAGCTTATCCGCATATTCTTTGATTCCACCCAATTGTACGCGGCCTTCATTCGGATAGATACGTCCTCTTAAACAATCTCTGATAGAGCGGGCTTGTTCAAAGATTTCTTTGAGCATAAAATGTTTATAACCACCTTTTTCCAGGGCTTCTAACTTAAGCTCTAATTCTTGAATATATGGGGTTTGAATTACATTGTCTAAACGTTTGATCAATAGCTCATCGCGTTTTACAAAGGCAATTTCATTATCATTCAGGTAAATTACGTTTTTTGTGTATTCAATAATAGGTGTGGCATCAGATGCAATAAAATATTCACCTTGCCCTACGCCAATGACCATTGGACTGCCTTTTCTAGCAGCAATTAACTGACCTGGCTGGTCTTCATCCATGATTACTATCGCATACGCTCCGTTTACCTGGTGTAATGCCAAACGCACAGCTTCTAACAGGTCTACATTCTCTTTTTTATAAATCTCTTCAATTAGATGGATTAATACTTCTGTATCCGTATCGCTATTAAATACATGCCCCCTGGTAATCAGCTCTTCTTTAAGTACAGCGTAGTTTTCAATGATCCCATTGTGGATGATTGTTAATTTACCATCATTTGAAGTATGTGGGTGGGAGTTGCGGTCTGAGGGTTCACCATGTGTGGCCCATCTTGTATGACCCATGCCTATGGTTCCAACAAGGTGTTTTCCTTCGCTGAAGTTTTCCAGCTCCTGAACCTTACCTGCTTTTTTGTATATGTTTAATCCACCATCATTGATTAATGCGATTCCGGCACTATCATAACCACGGTATTCTAATCTTTTTAAGCCTTTTAATACTATTGGCCATGCTTCTCTAAAGCCTATGTATCCTACTATTCCGCACATATAATTTGGTATAAGGGCACAAAGATAATTAATTATTCATTCAAATAATAAGGATAGAAGGCCCATTTGCGATTAAAATGATTTATCTAGCGCTATGATAGTTATGTTATTTGGCTTAATGATACAGTCTCTTATCATATATTAATTTATCGATTTACAGGCTTCAATAAGTAACGCATTATTGGTTACCGGATTTTTGCCCAAATCTAATCCTTCCCCTACTGTGGTAGACATGTCTAGGTCAGTTATTGGACGGTTAGGGACAATTTTAACTTGATTGCCCCAGGTTGCTTTGAAATCATAGGTTGATCCTTTTTTAAGTAAAGTTGTTTTGATCAAACCTGATTTTGCTGTGCCTAATATCGTGTAGGCTGCGTTACCAGATCCGGCCGGTTTAAAATATAAATCGAAATTGGGAACTAATATTATTCCTTTACCAGGGCAAACTACATTTAGTTGCAAAGTAATATTATCAAATTCCTGGGCTGGCTTTGTTAACGTGATAGAAAGAGGAGTGCCGGCACATGGATCAGCAATATTGCCAGTGGCCAGGATTTCACCGCTACTATCTATGATCTTGTATTTTAGTGGAATTGCCGGTAAGCCTTTAAATATATCCGTTAAACCATCAGACATTAAAAGGGTAGAGGTATAGATGATCTTATTTTCATTAGTAGATAATTCTATATTTACCGGGCGTGTACCAGTATTTAGCCAGCTTGCTGTATAGGTTGTTTTAATATCGGTACAGCTAAGGGTTGAAAATACCTCGCCTATAACGAATAAGGTTAAATGGGAAGTGGTAAAATTCATGCTAAGCTTGCCATCAATTATAGTTACAGTACCTACTGATTCATAACTAAACTGCCCGGTTTCTACCTCATAGCTGTATATAGGTAACTGATCTCCTGCTTTAATGGTGCCGCCAGTTTTGCTGCTGACATAATTGGGATCTAATTGGCTGGTTACTGCAAGGGGCTGTGTAAACTCCTTTACTTCTTCGTTTCCGATAAACATTTTAATATTTGCGGAGGCAGCAGGCAAAAAGAATGCTTGGGCGGGTGTTGCAGATCCGGGCATCACCACATGTTGTGCAGCTAGTTTTCCTCCGGGAAATAAACCGATAGACAGCGGGTCGCTGTTGTCAAAATTTATCAACTGAACATCCATGGAAGCGCCTGAAAGGAGATTGCCTGTTGAATTTTTGAACTGTGTGCCAGCGGGAATCTCAATTCCTGTATAGGTGGATACGTTAGAAGTAATGGGGGTATTAATAATTGTTGTTGCAGCTGTGGTTCCATTATCGCTGAGTTCAGCAGATTTTAAAACATACGCAGAGGCAGCTGTATGTTCTTGGGACTTAAGGAGGTTTACGTTGATAACCTGGCTAAATTGTCCATTGGAAATTTCCATAGGTACATTTAGGTCTTCATAGCCGGTAGCCTTAATAATTATGTTGAAGATAATGGGTTTACTTGCATTGGGTTCAGCTTTGGGGGTTACGCCTAAAGTAATAATCCCCCCAGGAGAATAGACTGCTTTAGTGCCTGAAAAATCATATATGCTAGCTGCATCAGGACCGGTGATAGATAGGTTTAAGTTAGGTAGGTTTGTGCCATTTAGGTCGGTAACTAGCAGGGTCGCTTTGTATTTAATAATTGCCGCATCGAATAGTACGTCTATATTATATGCAGGACTCCGGCAACTATTTAATACAATGCTAAGTAGTATCGTTAACATCAGTAAAGCGCGGGCTTTTGAGTAGATTAATGTTTTCAATTTGATAAGTATTAGAAATGAATATTAGAGACTAAAATTTAAATTGATTTGCACAATAGGTAAGAAACGGTAATAAGACATGTTCTTTTCGAATTGCTCTGAATTACTTGTATTTGCAGCTAGCATTTTTGTGCCCGTTAGGATGGCATCAGGCTTACCCATATAGTAAGTGCCAATAGCAAAACCTAAATTGAATTTATGGCTGGGAAATACATTTTCAAATCCAAATCCCAGATATGGTGTGATTTTTTTCCATTGTACTGTTCCTTTTAATACACCGAGATCTTCGCGGTCAATTTCAATGTCTCCATATTTATAAGTTCCCTGGTAGGAAATTGTAGCTGTTCCTTTATCTTTCCACCAATAAGCCCCACCAGCTGTTACTACTATTTTTTCTGATAATTTATATCCCCCTAAAAATGGATGCCAGTCAAACATTAAATGAGTATTAGCGAAATCTGCGTCTAAATGAAGGTCTGTTGGTTTGGAACGGCCGGTATAAACGGTTTGCCAATTGAATGGTAATATGCTTATTCCTGTTCTGATGCCAAATTCTGCTGTTGGGGAGAATTTAATATCTGCTCCAGCGCCTTGTGTAGAAAGTGTTGCGCTAAGGATAATTTTGGAATAAGGTTTGTGCTGTGCCTGGAGTTGAAGGGGTAAATACCCCAATAAGACAATACTTAAATAGGTAAAAGTTTTGTTCATAGTACTCATATTTGGTGGTTATAGGTTTAAAATCTTTGTATAGTTACTGGCAGCTGCCTGGTCTCTATTTGGATTTTAAAATGTTAATATTCAAATATGTATATTAATAAATAAAATATATTACTTATAGTATAAATATTACATAATTAATAAATATAAGTTTAGCAAGAAGGTTTACTGCTCTCTTGCTTTTGAGCTGGTGATGACTTTAATGCTATACATGCACCTATTTACTTTCATATTGGCCAAATGCAAGGTTATATAATAAATGGGGAATAATTAAAAGGCTTTATGTAGATATAAACACCCAATGAAATAGCGATTATGTGTATTTAATTGCCCATTTATGGGGTTAGTGTGACGTGCCAATTATATTTGGCTTCCTATAATATTTTTTAAAATATTTGTATATAAAAACCTTTTTAAATAGTTTTAGATCATTACTTAGTGTTTATATAACACTATATGTTTTTTAAATGACTGTTTAATAATTAGTTATAACATATTAGTTCTTTATTTAATAAATAGTAATTTTTATATTGATAATTAGCGTATTTATTATATAATAAATATTCAATTTCAACACTTGTTTAATTAAATTAATTTTCAAATTTTTAAAACTATTTGCTAGTAAATGTGTTTCTTATTAAATTATACTTCATTAATTCTGAAAGTATAGGTTTTACTCCCTATTTCTATCCAAATATATTCTGTAGATTGATTGATTAAAACGCTGTTTTTAAGCATTATAACGTGTTATGTGTTCTATTGTAACATATTTGATATAATAATGCCGGTAAACGCTCGTTTCTATTGATAAATTGGCTTGACTGTAGACTACTAGAGTTAAGTACCGGGTGATATAATTTTTGATATAATATTTTTTTGCTGTAACGACCTTAGTTAATTCTCACCTATGAATAAAATGTACAAAAGGAATAAGCTTTTTTTAGGAATTATGATTTTAGGGGCCTTTGCCCTTTCTTCATGTAGTACTAAGCAGAATGCAGTTTATTTTTCAAATATTGATACTGCGAAATTCACTCAAGTGCCCAGAGCTGATTTTAAAGAACCACTCATCCAAACGGATGATATCTTAACAATAAACGTTCAAAGTTTAGGTATTGATGCTTTTACAGCTCCTCAGGTTTCTGGAGCTCCGGCGGGCGCAACTGCCGCAGCGCCTGGTGCTGGTGCTGTGAGTGGCTTTTTAGTCAATAAATCTGGTAATGTAGAAATTCCTATGCTAGGTGTAGTTAAACTAGCGGGCCTTACAACTACTGAAGCAATTGAAGTAATCAGGGGTAAAGCAAATAACTATTTTAAAGAACCTACTGTACAGGTGCGTTTTGCAAATTATAAAATTACTGTATTGGGTGAGGTGATCAAGCCTGCTTCATATACTGTGCCCTATGAAAAGGTTACTGTGCTTGATGCGATTTCCATGGCTGGTGATTTAACTATTTATGGAAAAAGGGAAAACATCATGCTCTTGCGTGATAATGGCGATAAGAAGGATATCATAAGACTTAATCTTAACTCTACTGCGCTGATCAATTCTCCTTACTTCTACTTAAAACAGAACGATGTTTTATATGTGGAGCCAACAAAAGCTAAAATTGCAGCGAATAATGCACCACGCACACGTTTGATCACGATTGGTCTTGCTGCTGCAACGCTTATCGTTACCATCTTAACCAGACTCTGATAATTTATATTCTCCCCCTATGAGCGATCGCAAAACTAATACGGCTGACCTGTTTGTAGAAAACAATAAGGTTAATTTTAAATTACTTTTTTCTAAAATACTGAATAACTGGTTCTGGTTCCTGATATCACTTGTGATCTGCCTGACTATATCTTATCTGTATTTAAGATACACGCCGGAAACTTATAATACATCTGCCAGAATCCTGATCAAGAATGATGAAACGAAGAGTTCTGAAGATGATATGCTTAACAAAGCATTAGGCGGGCAGTTCGGATCTTCAAGCAGTGTACAAGGAGAGGCCGAGATCTTAAAAACAAAGCATTTGATGGAAACGGTTGTGCGTGACCTAAAATCCTATATTACCTATTATTATAAAGGAAAGGTGCGTGCTGTGGACCTCTATAAAGATACACCAGTTAAACTAGTATTGCTGGAGTCTATAGATAGTATTAAGCCAAAATCTTTAGAAGCCAAGATTAAAGGGGATGAGGTTACACTAACAAGTGGTTCTTTCAACAAGAAAGTGAAATTTAACCAAATGTTCAGTATTCCAGGATTGGGTAGGGTGCATTTAGAAAAAGGAGAAGAGAAGGCAAATGCGGAAGGTGTGTACCTTATTAAGGTAAAGACAGTTAAACAGACTGTTGGTGCCCTGGCTTCAAATTTAAAAGTGACTATTCCTATTAAAGATGTAAATATCGTCGCGCTTGATTATTCATCACGTGTACCTGAAAATGCAGTAGACATTATAAATAAGTTGATTGAGTCTTACGTACAGGGTAATATTATTGATAAAAATAAAATTGCCGATAGTACAATTGCTTTTATTGAAGACCGTTTGACTTTTGTTGGAAAAGAGTTGGGGAATATTGAAGGTAACGTGCAAACCTTTAAACAAAAAAATAAGATCATGGATATTACTGCTCAGTCGGGGCAGTTGATCACCTCTACTACTGATTTTGCTACACAGTTAGCAAAAGTAGAGACCCAGTTGAGTGTGCTTAACTCCATTGAACAGTATCTTAATAATGCAGGTACAAATAAAGGTATTGTACCTAGTGGTGCATTATTGGACGATCCAGGATTTGCTGAATTAGTAACGAGGTATAATGTGGCCTTGCTTGAAAAGGAAAAAAGCAGTTTAAGGCAAACGGAAGACAATCCTTATATGCAAAACTTGAGTGCACAAATTGCTAGTGCTAAATCAGATATGTTATCTGGATTAGGTAGTTTGAAAAGATCGCTTGTTATTGCTAAAAGTAAAATCCTTTCGCAGACAAATGCTATCACAGGACAAGTTAAACGTGTACCGGAAGTGGAAAGGATCTATCTGGATCTTGCCCGTCAGCAACAAATTAAACAGGACTTGTATGTTTTCCTGATGACTAAGCGTGAGGAAACAGCAATTTCTAAGACTTCTAATATCTCTAATTGTAAAGTTATTGAACCACCACTTTCTACAGATGCCGTTAGTCCTATACCAACGAATGTGATTGGTTATGGTTTTGTATTAGGTCTGTTTATTCCTTTTGGAATCATCTTTTTAAGTGACCGGTTAAATAATAGAGTAGGGTCTAAGGAGGAAGTGAAAAGCCTTACTCAAGTATCAATTATTGGGGAAATTGGGAAAAGTATGGAGGAAGATAATGCGGTGGTTACTTTACAGGGATCAAGAACGCCGGTTTCTGAACAATTTAGGGCATTGCGTACTAATCTCTCATTTTTCCTGAAAGATGGGCCTAAAACGATTATGCTTACCTCCAGTATGTCGGGTGAAGGAAAAACATTTGTTTCTATTAACCTGGCTACCGTATTGGCTATATCTGGTAAAAAGGTTGTCGTGATAGAATTGGATCTGAGGAAGCCTGCATTATCCAGAAAACTGAACTTGAAAAATGATACCGGCTTTACCAATTTTGTGATTTCTAAGGAGGTGACTTTAACGGATATCATTAAACCTTCTGGAGCACATGAAAATCTATTCGTAATTAGCTCTGGCCATATCCCTCCAAATCCATCTGAGATTATATTGAGCGAGCGGACGGATGAGCTGATGACTGAATTGGCTAAGATGTACGATTACATTATTATTGATGCTGCGCCGGTTGGTATGGTTACCGATGCACAACTATTAAGTAAGTATGCGAACCTAACCTTATATGTGGTTAGACAAGGTTATACTTATAAAGATCAGCTGGCTATTCCACAGGAGCTTTATGTCAATAAAAAGATGAAAGATATTGCTTTGCTGCTGAATGATGTGAAGGATTATACAAATTATGGATATGGTTACGGCTATGGTTTTGAAGAAAAGAAACAAAGCCTTTTTACAAGATTATTTAAGAAACCTTAAATATTAAAATATAGATATTATGTTTATTAGCGGACTTCAAATTAGACACATTGCCAGAAATGTTCAACAGAAAGTAATGGGTATTTCTGTAGGCGTTATTGGAGGTTATCATGGTGGGAATCTTGGTGATATGGCCTTGGGTGAGTCGGCAGCTACCAGGCTGGGGGAGCGTAAGATTAAAACTGGGTTACAGACTATTTATAATTTGGAGAAATGGCCTTCGGCACCTTATGCTATTGTTGGTGGTGGTGCTGTTGGTTATGCAGATTCTTTTATTAGGGTAGCAAAAAGATATAAAGGGAATTTTAATAAAGTGGCCCTTTTGGGAGTGGATTATAATGAAAAAACTTATTCTGGTGAATGCCTGGAGTTGATTAAGGGTGCTGCTTATCTAAGTTGCCGCAGCCAGGCGCAGGCTGAACGAATGATGTTATTATCGGGCAGAAAAGATATATCTTCTCATCCTGATATTGCATTTTCTTTGTACCGGGATTTCTGTGTAAATCATAGAGTGAAATTACAGCATAAAACTAATAAGGTGATGCTTGTAAATATTATTCCCCTGTATGGAAAACTAGAGAATAACCAAGTGGTTTCTTCTGACCAATATCAGTCTGAGCGTCCGGAACTTTATGAATCGTTTGACCAAATGCATACTTCTTACAGGAATTATGTTAGAGGAGTAGTCATTAAAGCGATTGCTGATGGTTATGAAGTACAGACGATTCCTTTTACCCCTCAAGATGCTACGTTTGGTGAGTTTTTACTGGAAGGCTTAAATGTAAAGCATACTGAATATCATTCTGATCCATTGCGGATGATCAAACATATGGCAACTGCTGCGGTGGTTTTGGCAACAAGATATCATGCTACAATTTTTGCACTTAAATTGGGTATTCCTCTTTATCCGGTAGCGTATGCAGTGAAGAATGAATTGCTATTACAAGATCTCGGGGTAAACAGAGATCAATTCCTTTCTACGGTAGATTTGGCAAATGGTAAAGAGCATATCTCTGAACCTGTAGAGGTGAATGTGGAGCTAATTAATAAATATGAAATCAAAAGCACAGCTGCAATTGATGCTGCTGTAGCTGCTTTAAATATCAATGATTAATTAATGAGAAACCTCACTCAGCGTATTCTTTCTGATCCTAAGTATTCAAAAGTTTTTGAATGGGGTAAACTGGTTTCGGTAACCGGGGCAACTCAGATCCTTATACAGCTTATTGGTTTTGTGAGTGGTATACTGGTGATTAGGTTATTGCCGGTAGAGGAATATGCTTTTTATACAATTGCCAATACCATGCTGGGTACGATGACTGTTTTAGCTGATGGTGGAATTGCTTCTGGGGTAATGGCGCAGGGTGGAAAGGTTTGGAAGGATAGGACAAAATTAGGTGTGGTACTGGCTACTGGAATTGATCTTCGTAAGAAGTTTGCGATTGGTAGTTTGGCTATTGCGGTTCCGCTGGCAATTTACCTGCTGATGCACCATGATGCAAGTCTATTGATGTCTGTTATGATCGTTCTTGCGTTGATTCCAGCATTTTTTATGGCTCTATCGGGAACTTTACATGAGATTGCCCCTAAGTTACAACAGGATATTGTGCCGCTGCAAAAAGTAACGGTTGGTGTAAATACGGGCAGATTGTTTCTCTTGGGACTAACCTTGTTTGTTTTTCCATGGGCTTTTCTAGCTGTTCTGGCTTCTGGATTACCGCAATTGTGGGGTAACTGGAGGTTGCGTAAAGTGTCTAAAGGTTATGCCGATTGGAGCCAGTCTCCAGACCCGGTGGTAAGAAAAGAAATTCTGACTATTGTTAAAAGGGTTTTGCCAGGCTCTATTTATTATTGTATCTCAGGGCAACTTACAATTTGGATTATCTCAATTATGGGTTCTACAAACTCTCTTTCAGAGATTGGGGCACTAGGTAGGTTGTCTATGTTGTTTACTATATTTTCAGTGATGTTTGCTACGCTGATGGGGCCGCGTTTTGCAAGAATGCCCTATTCACGTAAAGCGGTAACTAAACGCTTTGTAGAAATCCAGGTTGTACTGGTTTTATTGGGGATAGGGCTTACTATCCTGTTTTATCTCTTTTCGGGACAATTACTCTGGGTACTGGGATCTAGATTTAATGGCTTAAACAGAGAAGTGCTTTTTATTGCAATTTCTGGCAGTATCACTTTATTAAGTGTAGCGACTAACCAGCTGTTATCTTCGAGAGGACTCATTGTTCCTCCGGCAGTTTTTATTCCAATTACAATTGTGGTTCAGGCTGCATTTGTATTTGTACTTAAGCTGGATAATGTGATTGGTGTTTTGCAGTACGGTATTTATACCACAACTATTATGTATTTAATTAGATTAACCTATTTTTTTATCACAATCAGGAAAAATGAAGCTTATTCGTAAGATCGAACATTATTATAAGCGTGCCTATTTGATGGGACACTACCCGTCATTATCGTCGGTACTTTTTACGGATAAAAAGATCTTTGTGTATTACGGGTTTTTGGGCGATAATAATTATGGGGATGAACTGGTTTATCATGCGACCAAAGCAGTTTTTAAGGATGATATTTTATTGCCGGTGAGCCGGTATATGCCTGTAGCATTGCGGTTGTTTGTTGCCTTAAATAAAGGCAAAATTGCTGGCTTAGCAGTTGGAGGCGGAACTTTAATCGGACGTTTTTATATGTCTGATTTTTTCAAAGATTTGGTTGACTCCGGTAAATCGGTTTATGTACATGGTACTGGTGTTAAAGAAACTATAGGAGAGCAAAAACCTTGGGCAGCGGTTCTCAGGAATAAACTTTTTGGTGGTGTACGCGGGCCTTTATCAGTGGAAAATATCTCTGTGATTAAAAAGGATATGAATATTGCCGGAGATGCTGCTTTTGCATTGTTTTCTGATCTGAAGTTTGTGGAGAGAAAGGACAATAAGAAAGTACTGATCAATTTAGGGACACATGCTCCTTACCCCGGTCAGGAGTTTTTCAGAAAAGAGTTTAATGATTTTATCACTTTTCTAATTTCTAATGGATATACGGTGAATTACCTTCCTTTTCATGAAATAGATCTGGAACTGGGACAAGGCTTGAAAGCGTTATTCCCGGAGATTAATATTTTGGATCAGCCGGATGGATTTGAGGAATGTGCCGCTGTTTTTGCTGATAGTATTTTTGCGATTGGTGAACGCTTGCATTTTACGGTGATGGCGATTATGACCAGGAACCCTTTTATTTCGCTCAATTATGCAAAAAAGCATGAGGATTTACTGTTGAGTTTATCTATTCCTGAGGTGGGTTTATCACCAGAGGACGCTTCGTGTGAGCAAATGATCCATGCTTTGAATACGCGTGATGATTTCCAATGGGATGACATCCGAAAGAAAATGATTGGTTATAAAGAATTTCAATTTGAGGAAGTGCAAAAGTTTATTGCTGCTGCACAGACGAAAAAATAAAAATAAGTACATCTAATGATGTTTAAACAAAATATGCGATGGGTTTAAAGATTTTGTTTATATGCGGTTCTCTTGAAGCAGGGCGTGATGGGGTTGGTGATTATGTAAGGCGTTTAAGCTTGCAAATCATCCAGCATGGTCATCAGGTGGCCTTGGCTGCATTTAATGACCGTCATATATCCGAAGTTCAGAAAAGCACTATTAAAACTGATAAGGGAGATATATTGATGCTTCGCTTGCCAGAAGCACAACAGGAGAATGATAGACTTAGCATGTTGCGGCAGTGGGTAAATGAGATTGATCCGGATTGGTTGAGCTTACAGTTTGTTCCTTTTTCTTTTCAGCGCAAGGGGTTGATTTTTGGGCTGACTAAAAAGCTAGAGGCTGTAGGAAAAGGAAGAAAATGGCATATCATGTTTCACGAATTATGGGTGGGAATGGATGTGGAATCTGGCAATAAGGAATTGGTGTGGGGTATGGTACAGCGTTACCTTGATAAACATCTTTTAAATGTTTTGAAACCTGCTGTAGTGCATACACATACAGGGGTGTATAAAAAGCAGCTGGAAGTATTGGGTACCCATGCGATCTTATTACCGCTGTTCTCTAATATCCCGGTTTCTTCTGCTGAAAAGATTGCTGGTAAACTTGAAAATGGAGCTAAAGTTACAACAGATATAGACGTGGTCATTTTTGGTGGAATACATACTGGTGCACCAATTGCAGCACTGGCTAAGGAGGTTGCTGCTTATGAAAAAGAAAAAGGATTAAAGATCCGGTTAGTCATTATTGGTAAAAGCGGCAATGAACAGCTAAACTGGATCAATGAATGGAAAAGTGCCGGGCTTACGGTATTACCGTTAGGGGAGCAAACGGAAGAAAAGGTATCTGAATTATTGGCTGATGCAAAATTTGGGATTTTTACGACCCCTATTGCATTGGTAGAAAAGAGCGGTTCTGTGGCTGCAATGCGCGAACATGGCCTGCAGTTGTTATGTGTATCGAGATCTTGGAATCCAAGAAATATGAAGATGGAGAAAAATCCATTTGGAATACAAGAATATAAAGAAGGAAACCTGGAACAATTTTTTGAGGCGAAGCCTGATTTTACTTTTTTGCCTGTACTTACTGGGGTGGCGGAACAGTTTATTACAAACTTAAAGCAAGTGTATTAATATGGCTAGTATAAGTTATTTATGGGCAAACAGAGTGAAGTTTTCTATTACTTCTGGAAATTTTTACAGGACTTGGGCTAAAAGGTTATTGCTTATTCCTTCGCTGCTAAAAAGAAATAGTAAGCGTAATGGATTGGTTAGAAAAGGAGCCGTGATCCATGATCGGGCAGAGATTGGTGAAGTGGATGTGAGCGGACATAAAAATAAACTGACCATAGGAAGTCAGTCTTTTTTAGGAAAAGTCACCATCGCTTTGCATGATGAAGTGACTATTGGTGAAAGGGTTTGTATCAATGATGGAGTAGAAATATTGACTGCATCACATGATGTATCTGACCCGGAATGGAAACATGTTAAGGGAAAAGTGATTATTGAAGATTATGCCTGGATAGGAACTGGTGCGATGATTTTACCAGGAGTAACAATAGGAAGAGGAGCTGTTGTGGGGGCAAGAGCAGTGGTAAGTAAATCAGTTGCCCCGGGGGCGATTGCTGTGGGAATACCTGCAGTGCCGATCTCTAAAAAAAGATGCGAAGAATTGAATTATGATCCTTGTGAGTTTTTGGCTGCAAACCGCGCCTGGCTAATTGGATAAAATATAAAATAGATACTGATGAAAATTTTTGTAACACATCCTACTGGTAACCGAAATGTAAGGGCTGTAATTGCTTCTTTTGCTGGAGCGGGTATCCTTGCGAAGTTTGGTACTACATTGGCAGTTAACCCTAAAAGTTACCTGTTGGGGATGCTGCCGCAAAAATTAAAACAGGAACTGCTAAGAAGATCTTATCCGCTTGATTTTAAACTTATTTATGCCAGGCCATTGCTGGAGGTGCTGAGAAATATCCTTCCGAAATTAGGTTTACGCGGTGCTGTTCGCCATGAGGTAGGTTTTGCAAGTGTTGATAAGGTATATGGAGATATGGATAGAGGCATTGCGGCTTATCTGCCTGAATTAAATAGCAAGCAGCCCGTAAATGCAGTTTATGCTTATGAAGATGGTGCGCTTGATACTTTTAAAGCTGCTAAAGCCATTGGAACTACTTGTTTGTATGACCTTCCTATAGGGTATTGGAGATCTGCGCGTTTACTGCTGAAAACAGAACAGGAACGCTGGCCGGAATGGGCCATGACTTTAACTGGGTTTCTGGATTCTGAAGAGAAGCTGGAACGTAAAGATGAAGAACTCAGACTTGCTGATCACATTTATGTGGCAAGTAGCTTTACTGCAAAAACACTCAATGATTTTCCAGGAAAACTAGCGCCAGTAACCGTAATACCATATGGGTTTCCACCAGTAGTCAATCAAAGAATCTATGTAAATCCTTTGGACAGACCGCTTAAATTATTATTTGTTGGTGGATTATCTCAGCGTAAGGGAATTGCTGATTTGTTTGCTGCGGTAAAAAATATTGGCAATAGGGTAGAATTGACTGTAGTTGGGCGTAAAACAAATGCACATTGCCCTGCATTAGATAGTGCTTTAGCTGATCATAAATGGATACCTAGCTTACCTTATGAAAAGGTGTTGGAATTAATGCGGGAACAGGATGTACTTGTTTTTCCTTCTTTGTTTGAAGGCTTTGGATTAGTTATTACTGAGGCAATGTCTCAGGGAACACCGGTGATCACTACTGACCGGACTGCTGGACCTGACCTGATAGTGCATAATGAAAATGGTTGGATTGTAGAGGCTGGCTCTACTGCTGCTTTGCAGCTGCAAATAGAAAAAATATTAGATCATCCTGAAAAGGTTGCTATTGCTGGATTAGCAGCTATGGAAACGGCTAAAATACGACCGATGATTAAATATGGCGATGAATTATCTGAATCCTTAATAAAGATATTAAATGAACAAAATTGATGATCATTCTTTGTTGCTGCTTAAAAGAGGCATCTGGATTTACTTTTTTCTGCTCTTATTTGAAGGGGCATTAAGAAAGTGGGCCTTACCTTCTTTAGCCACTCCGCTATTGGTTGTTCGTGACCCTATAGCATTATGGATACTTTTTATAAGCTGGCAAAAAGGATTTTTACCTAAATCTATTTATTTAAGCGGGATGATAGGACTTTCTATATTGGCCATTATTACGGCAATGTTATTTGGTCACAGAAGTTTTCCAGTGGCTATTTATGGGGCAAGGATTTTAATGATCCATTTTCCGCTAATGTTTGCGATTGGGCGGATCTTTGATAAGGAGGATGTCTTGCAATTGGGCCGCGCCTTGCTTTGGATATCATTACCCATGGTATTGCTTATTGGAATGCAGTTTTACAGTCCGCAGGCAGCATGGGTAAATAAAAGTGTTGCGGGGGGAGATGGTGGTGCTGGATTTAGTGGAGCAATGGGTTTTTTCCGGCCGCCTGGTACGTTTTCTTTTACTACCGGGAATACATTGTTTTTTGAATTTGTAACAGCCTATGTTATTTATTTTTGGTTGCATCCGAAATCAATCAATTTGATTTTGCTTACTGCTGCTTCTGTTGCTGTTTTAGCATCTATCCCGCTTTCTATCAGCAGAAGCCTGTTTTTCACAATAATCGTAATTATATTTTTTGCGGTCATGGCTACATTTAAGAACCGGAAGTATGCAGGTAAGATGCTTACTGCTGGGTTTGTAATTGTCCTTGGGCTGGCTATTCTAAGTCAGACATCTACTTTTCAAACGGCTACGGAAGCTTTTATGTCAAGATTTACAAATGCGAATGAGACAGAAGGAGGGATTGAAGGGACATTAGGCGATCGTTACTTAGGGGGCATGGTTTCTGCACTGGCAAATTCTGGAAAACAGCCTTTTTTTGGGTATGGGATTGGGATGGGCACAAATGCTGGGGCAATGTTACTTACAGGGAGTTCAACCTTTCTGATCTCTGAAGAAGAATGGGGCAGGGTGCTTGGAGAAATGGGAACCTTAATGGGGCTGGCGGTCATCTTTATTAGGCTTGGTTTCTGCTTTAAGTTAGCCACATATTCATATACTAAGTTAAGCAACGGTGAAATGCTGCCCTGGATGCTGTTAAGTTTTGGACTACTGATTATTCCGCAGGGCCAATGGGCACAGCCTACTACATTGGGCTTTAGTACTTTGATTGGCGGATTGATTATCGCCTCAATGAGAAATAGAGAACCGCTGGAACCAATTGATGAATCAACCGATCAATCATTTAATGAACCTTTAACTGTACAAACAGTATGAAAATAGTTTTTTTCGCACATCCGTTGTTTCTAGGCTCGCAGAGTATGCCTCGCTTTGTCAATATGCTGGCAGAGGGGATGAAAAGCCGCGGCTATGAGGTGGAGATCTGGCGGCCTGAGGCTTTGTTTTCAACTGCAAAAGTACCTGGACTGAAGAAATGGCTGGGCTATATAGATCAGTATGTGGTATTTCCGCAAGTGGTTAAAGGGAAATTGAAAAAAGAAAAAGATGATGTGCTTTATGTAATCACCGATCATGCTTTAGGCCCATATGTGCCTCTAGTTGCGAATAAGCCGCATGTGATCCATTGCCATGACTTTTTAGCACAGCGGTCTGCTTTGGGTGAGGTGCCAGAAAATATAACATCTTCTAGTGGCCGTGCTTATCAGCAGTACATTAGAAAAGGATACACAAAAGGGAAAAATTTTATCTCTGTTTCTGAAAAGACAAGAAAAGATTTGGGAGAATTTATCGGAGAAAAGGAACACCGGTCTGAAATGGTTTATAATGGGATAAATTCTTCCTTTAAACCTATGCCTGTATCTGTTTCAAGAGAGCAATTGGCTATTAAGCTTAATCTTGATCTTTCAAAAGGTTACATTTTACATGTTGGAGGCAACCAGTGGTACAAGAATAGAACTGGTGTAATTGCTATATATGATCAATGGCGGGCTAAATATGATCAGAATTTACCGCTTTTGCTGATCGGCCAGCAGCCTAATGCTTCGTTATTAGCAAAGTATGAAGAATCTGTTTATAAAAACGATATCCATTTTTTACAGGGTATTGATGATGAAGGGGTAAGACTCGCTTATGCTTGTGCTTCTGTATTTCTGTTTCCTTCTATTGCTGAAGGATTTGGCTGGCCAATAGCAGAAGCAATGGCTTCTGGTACACTGGTGGTTACTACAAATGAAGCACCTATGCTTGAAGTGGCTGGGGAAGCAGCTTTTCTAATTAACCGCAAGCCGTCTGAAAAAGAAGAACAAGAAAAATGGGCTAATGAGGCTGCTGCAGTTTTAGAAGATGCTTTGACGCAAGATGAGCTGAGCCGTGCGCATTGGATCAGCAAAGGAAAAACTAACATAGAAAGATTTGAATTGCAAGATGCGCTAAATGATATTGAACGCATCTATACAAGTGTATTTATAAAGAAACAAGATTAAAGATGAAGATCCTGCACATAGTACCCTCTTATAAACCAGCATACATCTATGGCGGGCCAATTGAGTCTGTTTCAAAGTTGTGTGAAGGCCTGGCTTTGCAAGGGCATGAGGTGGATGTGTTTACGACTACCGCGAATGGGGAAACTGAACTGGCAGTGCCTAATGGTGTACCGCTTAATGTAGATGGAGTAACGGTTACTTATTTTAAAAGGATTACTAAAGACCCAACGCATATTTCTCTGGCATTATGGAAACATTTATATCATACCGTAAAATCATATGATATAGTTCATATCCAGTCTTGGTGGAATATCCTGGTTGTAGTAGCAGCTTGCATTTGTCATTTAAAAAGGGTCAAAGTTGTTATTGCGCCAAGAGGGATGTTAAGTAAGTATATTTTCGAAACCGGAAGCACTAAAATGAAAAAGCTGATCCACTATTCTGTAGGAAAATCTGCTTTGTCAAAAAGTTGGTTTCATGCCACTGCAGAATCTGAATATGAAGAGTGTTTGGGTGTAATCAGAAATTGGAAAGGATTTACGCAGCCAAATATTTTAACGCTTCCAGAGGTGCCAATATTAAAAGGAGAAAACGAGGTGTTCACCTTATTGTTTATGTCTCGTATCCATCCTAAAAAAGGAATTGAGATTTTGTTTCATGCAGTGAGCCAGTTAAAATTCCCGGTTATTTTAAAGATTGCCGGATCTGGAGAGGATGAATATGTGGTTAAATTAAAAGATCTGGCTATACAATTAGGGATAGCAGAAAAGGTGGAATGGTTGGGCTGGTTAGATAGGGAAGCGAAATTTAAAGAGTTGATGCATGCTGATTTGTTTGTGCTGGTATCTCTCAATGAAAACTTTGCAAATGTGGTGGTAGAATCCCTTCATATGGGGACGCCTGTGTTGCTTTCTGAAAATGTAGGGCTTTCTGGATTTATTAAAAAGAATGATCAGGGCTGGGTGTCATCCCTGGATATTATGGATGTAACAGAAAAGCTGAATGCTGCTTATCTGGATACGGATAAACGCAACCGCATCAAAATACAAGGAAGAACGGTGATTGAAGCAAATTTTTCAGCAACCCAGCTGATTAAAAATTATGTTACTGAATACCAGAAAATAATAGATACGAATTAATAATAGCTGTAACAATAAATTATACGTCATGGAAAAGCTGAGTGCTCCTATATTACAGGCCTTAATATTAACTAAGAACGAAGAACCGAATCTTAAAAGGGTACTGGATAAGCTAACCTGGCTAGAAAAGGTAGTTATTTTAGATAGTTATAGTACGGATGCTACGCTAGAGATTGCTGCGGCTTATGAGAATACTGTTGTGGTGCAGCGGCCTTTTGATACGCATGGATTGCAATGGAACTATGGTCTTTCTTTACTGGAAAGCAAATGGGCTTTAACCCTTGATGCGGATTATGTATTGACTGATGAATTTATTTCTGAAACAAAATTGTATGTCTCCGCAACAGAGAAAGCTGCTTATGATACAAGTTTTAAGTTCCTGGTATTTGGTAAGCCGTTGCTTAAAGATAATACGACGCCAAGGCCTGTACTTTTTCAAAAGTCGCTTTGCTCTTATTTTGATGATGGGCATACGCAGCGGCTATTGATTAATGGGGAAACAGGGATGTATAAATCTCATATTTTGCATGATGACCGCAAATCACTGAGCCGTTGGTTGAGCAACCAGGATGGGTATGCAATTAAGGAGAGTAATAAATTAATCAGTAGTGCAGCAGAGGGATTACCGATGAGTGCAAAGATTAGAAAGACTAAGGTGCTTGCTCCATTTATCGTGTTTTTCTATTCTTTATTTATCAAAGGATTGATTTTTAACGGGTGGAGAGGCTGGCATTATACCTTGCAGCGTACCATGGTAGAGATCATATTGGCGTTGCGTTTGATTGAAGAGGAAAAATTAAAAAAGGATGGAGGCTTATGATGAATACAGAAGAATTAGCGCATTCATCAAAAGTAAACTTAGCTGGTTTTAATTCGGCAATAGGTTTAGATAGAGGTGCGGGGAAGCTTAAAGAGATTAGCTGGTATTTTATAAAAATGATTTTCTTTTTATCAGCGATGCCTTACCCAAGCTCTTTTAAATGCAGTTTATTAAGGTTGTTCGGGGCAAGGGTGGGAACAGGTGTGAATATTAAGCCGAGGGTAAATATTCATTTTCCATGGAAATTGGTGATTGGAAATGATGTTTGGATAGGTGAAGAGGCATTTTTATTGAATTTTGAACCTTTAACTATCGGCAGTAACGTGTGTATTTCACAGCGCGCATTTTTATGTGGTGGCAATCATGATTTTAGAGTGCCAGAAATGCCTTATAGAAATGGACCGATTACTTTGATGGCTGGCTGCTGGGTTGGCGCATCTGTATTTATTTCACCAGGGGTAACAGTAGGTACAGATACTGTAATTAGTGCTGGATCGATAGTTACATCCAGTTTAGAAGCAAATGGAATTTATAAGGGTAACCCCTTAGTTTACTTAAAACCAAGATGGTCATGAAAAAAAAGATCTTAGTTATAGGGATCAATTGTTTCCCGGAACTTACTGGTATAGGAAAATATACTGGCGAAATGATTTCATGGTTGGCAGAAAATGATCATGAAACAACTATAGTTACTGGTTTTCCGTATTATCCAAATTGGGTAGTACAGAAACCTTATACAGGTAACCGTTATCAAAAAGAGAAGATGTTTGACGGTAAACTGACTGTTTACAGATGTCCGTTATATGTACCTGCTGATCCATCAGGATTTAAAAGATTAGTCCATGAATCTCTATTTTTTATTTCTGCTAGCTTTGTGATCTTTAAAATGTTGTTTAAGAAAAAACAGGATATTATTTTCGCTATTGCTCCTCCATTTCATTTGGGCATTCTAGCACTTTGTTACCGGTTTTTTAGAGGCGGTAAAATTGTATACCATATTCAGGATTTACAGATTGAAGCTGCTAAAGAGCTGGAAATACTAAAGTTTCAGTGGATGTTTAATGTCTTATTTAGTATCGAACGCTTTATCCTGAAACATTCGGATATAGTAAGTACGATATCTGATGGAATGATTGCCAAGGTGAAGAAAAAAGCAGGTAAAGAGGTAATGTTTTTTCCTAACTGGGTAGATACGAAAAACTTTTATCCGCTGAGCAACCGTGCTGCTTTAAAACAAAAATGGGGTTATCAGTTAGATGAACAAGTTATCCTTTATTCTGGTAGTATTGGCTTTAAACAAGGATTAGAAAGCCTGATTAATGTTGCAGAGAAACTAAAAGATAAGGAAAAGATAAAAATTCTGATTTGTGGTACTGGCCCTCATAAAGAGGTGCTGATCAAGTATACAAATAAACTTGGATTGAAGAATGTAGAGTTTGTGCCTTTGCAGGGATTTGATGTGTTTAATGAGTTCCTTAATATGGCAGATGTACACTTGGTACTGCAAAAGGGAGATGCCAGTGATTTAGTCATGCCTTCTAAGCTGACCTCTATCTTATCCGTTGGCGGTTTGCCCCTGGTTACTGCCAATGAAGGAACTACGCTGTATGATGTAATTAAAAGACATGATATGGGCGTGATAGTTAAAGCGGAGGATGAAAATTTACTCGCTGAAGCTATCATCTATGCTGCCGAAAATAATCTTGATCATTTACGCGTCAATGCCAGGAGGTATGCGGAGGAGTTTTTGGATAGAAGCAATATTCTTCCAAAAATGCTTGCCGATGTTTCTGCTGAGCACGTATCTGAAGTGCTATACCTTAATAACGAACCCGTAAAAACCGCATAGTATCAAATAATATATCCTATGAAACTATCATGATCTTTCAGATCAAGTAACGAAATGGAAATATGATCATGATAGCTTCATAACCTATAAAAAACAAATATATTCTGATGAAAAAGTATATCACATTTATTCTTTTATTCGCTCTTCAAACTGCTGCTAGCGCTCAGTTTTTAGATTCGCTGCAGGTGCAGGCTGGTACAAATGTTTCTATTGCTAGTAAAGATTATTTACCATTATGGTTAGTAGCGAATCGTTTTGGCGTAATCTCTGATCAGCAGTTTGATTTCTCTACACACTTACGGGCTACTAACTCACATCGTTTTGGGCCATTGGCTGCTGAAGGTAAGGATAAAGGGATTTACATAGATTATGGAGTTGATATTTACAATAATGACCATCTGAAGAAGTTTATTTTTCAGGAAGCATTTATTAAAGCCAGGTATAAAAAAATGGAGTTAAGTGCAGGTCGTTTTAAGCAGATTATCGGAGAGGTAGATCCTGATCTTTCTTCTGGTTCATTAGGGGTAAGTGGTAATGCATTGCCTATTCCTAAAGTGTCATTTAAAATTGATTATACCGATGTTCCTTTTACCAATGGATGGGCCCAGTTTAAAGGACAAATCAGCCATGGCTGGATGGGAGAAGAGCAGTTCATGAAGGATGCTTATTTGCATGAAAAGACTTTTTACCTGCGATTGGGTAAAAAGAAATTAAAGATCTATGGGGGTATCCAGCATTATGCGGTTTGGGGAGGATCAAGAGATGACCTATTTAGTTTAGATAAATCATTAGGTGGTTTTTTTAATGTGTTATTGGTTAAAGAAGCAAATGATGGGAGTGTATTTGGGACGATCGCACCAAACCGGGCAGGTGACCACCGGGGTGTAATTGAGGCAGGTGCGGAATGGGAAAATGATGATGTTAAGATCAATTTAAATAACCAAACTCCGTTTGATATGGGGCAGGGAATCGATATCAGGAATATTGATAGGTTATTAAGTTTGAATATCACCAATAAGAAAGCAGACTCCAGGTGGAAGAAAATTGTATTTGAATTTATATATACCAAACAGATGAATGATTTCTATAAAATACAGTATAGAGAGAGTTATTATAATAATGGAATCTATAAAACCGGCTGGGAGTATAATAACCACATTATAGGTACCCCGCTTTTTGTGAATCGGGTAAGAGGAGCTAATTATTTTGAAAATATAAAGCCTTATGACTGGGATGCACCTGCTAATACAATCAATTCATTAGATAATATTATTGGTAACCGGGTAGTGGGCGGACACGTAGGACTTGTATATGCGCTTTCAGATAAGCTGTTAAGTAAAACGCTGATGACCTATACCCAGAATTATGGCGATTTTAGAGTGGGTGGTGCTTTTAGTCCTTATAAGTCTCAGTGGTATAGTTTACAGCAGTTTAGCTATACTGTCCCTGATACACAATTGTCATTAACCGGAAGTGTAGCTTATGATTGGGGCCAGCTTTCAGATAACTTTGGATCAATGATAGGATTACAGTGGCAGCTAAGAAAATAATTATTTTTTTAATTATAATTATATTCTGGTCTAATAATTGTTATATAATGATATCTTTTTAACTAATAATTCTTAAAAACTTTAAAATGCCAATCCAAACCCGATATCTTTATCTATTGAGATATATCCTTATGGTGACGGATATATTAATGCTCAACTTTGTTTATATTCTTGCCTACTATATTACTGGTTATTTAGGTAAAGGTGTAAATGAGGAACTTCAAAGGCATTATTTAGTCGTGTGTAACCTATTGTGGTTTTTTAATACGGCAGTATTTAAATTATACTCCGCCTATCATGCGAGAAAAATTCAGCGAATTTATAAAGGGACTATTAAATCTATAATTTTACATTTTGTCCTGTTTTCTATTTATCTTTTATTTGCTAAGGACTACGAGTTTTCAAGAACTTTTCTTGTGTTGTTTTACATGCTTTTATTGCTAAGTTTTTTGCTTAACAGATTTATAGGGACATATATTCAATATGTGCTGATCAGTAAGTTTAATTCGACCAGGAAAGTGGCTGTTATGGGGCACAATGCTACAGGAGTACGTTTGGCCCAATATCTGGAAAAACAGAAAAATGTGGATTTTTATGGAATTATGGAGGATGATGCAAGTATTTATGGGAAATCAAACCAAATTACTTCTGCTGCTATATCTGAAAAGCTACAAGAAGCTGCAAGTTATGGGGTAATGGATCTGTATGTTTCAGTATCGCCCTCTAAAATGCATGAAATTGGGCCACTGGTAAAAGAGGCTGATAAACAGTTATTACACCTTAAGTTTATTCCTGATATCGCAGGCGCATTAGCTGCTCCTTATACTATTAGCTATATGGGAGGGGAGTTTCCAATTATTACCCTTAGAAATGAGCCATTGGAAAGTATGGCAAACCGATTTAAGAAAAGAGCATTTGATTTGATATTTAGCACTTTGGTTATTGTTTTTGTACTGAGCTGGTTATATCCTATTATCGCATTGCTGATCAAACTTCAAAGCCGGGGCCCTGTCTTGTTTAAACAAGAGCGGAGCGGAATAAATGACCAGCCTTTTTGGTGTTATAAGTTCAGAAGCATGCGCATGAATGATGATAGCAATAAAAAACAGGCCACTAAAGGAGATTCTAGGATTACCAGTATTGGGCGCTTTTTACGCAAAAGCAGCTTAGATGAAATGCCTCAGTTTTTTAATGTGTTTTTGGGCGAGATGAGCGTAGTTGGGCCTAGGCCGCACATGCTAAGGCATACGGAAGAATATAAGGCCATTATCAGTGCGTATATGGTAAGACAGTTTGTAAAACCGGGTATTACTGGCTGGGCACAGGTGAATGGTTTCAGGGGAGAGACTAAAGATGATTCAGCTATGGAAAAACGTGTAGAACATGATATCTGGTATTTGGAACAATGGAGTAGTATGCTGGATGTGCAAATTATATTTATGACGGTGATTAATGTCTTTCGCGGAGAAGAGAATGCATATTAATAGTTGCGGACATACAAGATTGCAGCAGTAGGTGTTTTACCAGTTGAAATCATATATTTTTTTAAAGCTGCTGCTGGTAAGATGAAAGTGATGTGCTATCCATTCCCCTATTTGATCCAATAGTTCTTTATCATTTATTTCATGAGAATACCAGCAGATTTCATTATTTTTTTGAACAGGCTGTACGCGGCCAATCATCTCTTCTTTTAGATAGACAGAAAATAAAGAATTATCCTTATAAATAGGTTTTACTATCAATTTGCCCATATAATGCTGGCTCATTACCTCAATTTCGATTGCGTTCATAATAGGGCTCGTTTAGCCGGTATAATGTTAGGAAATAAACACAGTTCTGTCAAGGGCAGATTGGGATATTATGTTTCTTGTTTTAAGCTTGTGAATGTTTACGTGCGTTAATTAATTGTATAATAACGGTAATAAATTGCTTTTGATTTTTTTATAACCAGGGATTAAGATAGGTAAAGAGGTTAACTGTCTATATTATAAAATTAAAGAATCATATCTTAGCGCTCTGGCTACAAGCATAAAATTGCGCAGCTTTAAAGAATTGAATGGAAATGCAACTTAATATTTCAACTACCAAAATTGCAGTTATTGGCTTAGGTTATGTGGGTTTGCCACTGGCAGCAGCTTTTGCAGGAAAATATGCAGTAACTGGTTTTGATAGTAATGAAAAACGAATCCAAAATCTTAAAAAAGGACTGGATCACACTTTAGAAGTGAATGAACAGGACCTTAAATCATTTACGGTAACAGACCCATCATTTGTTGGTTTATATTTTACGGATCAACTGGAAGAATTAGACAGTTGCAATGTATTTATTGTGACTGTGCCTACGCCAACAGATAAATACAATAAGCCTGATCTCACTTCTTTATACGATGCCAGTAAAACAGTAGGTCAAGTTTTGAAAAAGGGCGATCTGGTTATTTATGAATCTACGGTATATCCAGGCGTAACTGAAGATGAATGTGTCCCACTGCTTGAAAAAGTAAGTGGATTACGTTTTAATATAGATTTTTTTGCTGGATATTCTCCTGAACGGATTAATCCTGGAGATAAAGAGCATACAGTGACTAAGATATTGAAAGTGACCGCTGGGTCTACTCCAGAGGCGGCAGAATATGTAGACCAGCTTTATAAATCTGTTATTATGGCTGGTACTTTTAAGGCGAGTTCTATTAAGGTAGCAGAAGCGGCAAAAGTAATAGAAAATTCACAAAGGGATATAAATATTGCCTTTGTAAATGAACTGAGTAAGATTTTTAACCGGATTGGAATTGATACGCAGGAGGTACTGGAAGCTGCGGGAACTAAATGGAACTTTCTAAAGTTTCAACCGGGCTTGGTTGGAGGGCATTGTATTGGAGTAGATCCTTATTACCTGGCACAGAAAGCTCAGGAGCTGGGATATCATCCAGAGATTATATTAGCAGGACGCCGCTTAAATGATAGTATGGGTGCTTATGTGGCTGAAGAGGTGCTGCGTTTAATGGTTAAAAAGGAAGTTCCTGTAAACCAGGCCAGGGTTTTGATCCTTGGGTTTACTTTCAAAGAGAATTGTCCGGATGTGAGAAATACCCGGATCATTGATATTATCAATGAATTTAGGTCTTTCCATATTGAACCTGTTATTTATGACCCCTGGGCTAATGCCCATGCCGTTATGGAGGCTTATAATTTAGGGATAGAAACAGATGTTTCAGCCATTGCCGGACAGCAGTTTGAAGCTGTAGTACTTGCTGTTGGACACCATCAGTTTAAAGATTTAGATATAAAAGAGTATGTTACCTCACCAGGCATCATCTATGATGTCAAAGGGTTCTTAAAAAAGGAGTTGGTGGATGGACGCCTTTAAATTATATAATACGCCTTATCATACTGCTGATTTATCACAGTATAAATTCCTGATTACAGGTGGTGCTGGTTTTATTGGTAGCAATTTAGTAGAATATCTAGTTCGCTATCAGGCAGGACATGTGCGTGTTTTAGATAATTTATCTACGGGGTATCTTAAAAATATCGAACCTTACTTACACTTGCCTAACTTTGAATTCATAGAAGGTGATATCCGTGATTTCGATACCTGTAAAAAAGCGGTCGATGGAATGGATTTTGTCAGTCATCAGGCTGCATTGGGTTCTGTTCCGCGTTCTATCGCCAATCCAATATTGACTAATGAAGTAAATATTAATGGCTTTTTAAATGTCTTAAATGCAGTAAAGGAATCTTTAGGGGTGAAGAGAATGGTTTTTGCGGCTTCTTCATCTACTTATGGTGATAGTATAGCGCTTCCTAAAGTAGAGGGAACAGAAGGTGAACCACTATCTCCCTATGCGGTAACTAAAGCGGTGAATGAAATGTATGCAGCTGTATTTAGTAAGGTTTATGGTTTGCATTCCATTGGGCTTCGGTATTTTAATGTGTTTGGGCCAAGACAAGATACTGATCATGCGTATGCTGCTGTTATCCCATTGTTTTGTAAAGCCTTTATTAATGGCGTACCTCCTGTCATATTTGGAGATGGCCATACGAGCAGAGACTTTACTTTTGTAGAGAACGCAGTGCAGGCGAATATTAAAGCGTTGCTGTTGCCAGTATTAACGCAATATGAAGTGCTTAATATGGCTTGTGGAGCTCAGGTTAGTTTAAATGAAATGGTTTTGATGCTGCAAGAGATTAGCGGGAAAGATCTTAACCCGGTGTATAGACAGGAACGGGTGGGGGATGTTAAACATTCTAAAGCAAGCATAAAGAAGATCTCTAAAGTATTAAATTATAAACCAATAGTCAAGTTCAGAGAGGGCCTGCATATGGTTTATAATTATTATTCTGGATTGATTAGATAGGATTGGTTTAATACTTATCAATTATTTTAAACTTTACTTTGTTTTCTATCCATAAAAATGCCCCCAATAAGTGTCTAACTTTTTGGAGGCACTTTATAAAGCAGCTTTTTAGTATATTAAATTTGATCTTAGAATTTGAAGTTAACTGAAGCTTCAACTGTAAAAGGCCTGATGTAAGAACTTGTCAATACTGAATTATAATAAGGTGTTGGATCTGTAATTAGTTCTGCACCGTTAATGGTACCTTTTGCACCATTTTGATTTAAAATGTTAACTACTGTTAAGCCCAATCCAATATTCTTTTTTGCCTGGTAATTAACTCCGGCAAATGTTTCCCACCAGCCTTTGAAGTAGAGCGCATTAGTTAAGTTGGCAAATTGCTTGCTAAAGAAACGTGCGCTTCCCCAAACTTTCCATTTCTTAAATTCATAGGATGGATCAATTTCCATCAGTACTTTTGAAACGCCTAATACATTATTACTGGTAAAGCTGTATTGATTATCAAAAGCTGAAAAATCATAGTTCTGATAAATTGGATTTTGAAAAGTAACCAGGTAATGAAGACTGAAACCTTGAAAAGGTTTAGCTACAATGTCAGTAGTCCAGCCAGTTGTCTTGATGTCATATTGCTGATAAACTACATTTGATTGTGAAACATCATCGGGGTTAACCAGGTTTAGCCTTTGTACGTAATTGTTTCTGGTAAGGTAGGTCAATGCAGATACTACGCTAATTTTAGGACTGTTATAATATAATCCAACACTTGCATAAGGACTTTTTGTTTTTTTATAATCTGGTTTATAGCCTCCTGAAAAATCTTCTAGCTGACCATGTTTTTCTGTGTAAATGAAATCAGCAGTTAAACCAAATTGGTCAGTTGCTTTGTAGACTAGGTTAGCGGTACCACCAAAATGCATCCAATCGTAATCAAAATAACTTTTTTCAAGTCCTTCAAAACTGAAATCGGCGCCTCTTGCTTGTGTATAATAATCCCCTTTTAGCTTGTTGTATCGAACGTTTAAACCATAGTTTAAAGAGAATTTATCAGAAATTTCCCAGCTATCAGAAACGTAAGCGGTTAGTTTGTTTTCAAAACCATTATGGTATTCTGCACCGGCATTGTAATTATAATAACCTGTTGCATCTGTAGCTGCAGAAGCGAGCTGACGGGGTTGTGCGGCTACTTCCTGAAAAAAAGTAGAACGGTTGGTCGTGAACTTATCTACATTATGATAAGATTCTGTTAACCCTATACGCCAGTTATGGCTGCCAATCTGCTTGTTTAATTCAAATCTGGACATTACGGTATGAACAGGCGTTTTTGGAATATTTCCTCCGAGAACAGTTTGTACAGGACCAGCGTAAGCAGTACCATCATCCACATAAGTATATCCATCAGCAGCAGTTACTTCTCTATTCCCAATTAAGGTAAGCGAGTTGGAGGCCACCTTTGCCTGGTGATAACGCACTACATATTTGAAATTCCAGTCATTTTCTAATTTGTAATTACCCAACAGATCAATGGTGTGTGAAGTCGTTGTTCCGTAATCAGAACTTGCAAGATCTGCCTGGTAACTTTCTCCAGTTAATGAATTACGTAGATTAAGCAGTCCATCTCGTTTTAAATAAGAATCAAGACCTGGCCTGAAATTACCTAGCTCTTTAATGGTACCCCCTTCCTGGTAAGTAAATGCAGCAGCATTTGCAGGTAATGCAAATGAACTTGCATATTTATAAAGCAAGCTAACTTCTCCGCGTCCGTTTTTAAATCTTTTAGTTAACCCAGCACGGTATATCTGTGTTTTATCACTATAAGTAGCAAAACCAGGATCAAAGGTCATTGGGTCATAGTTTAGGAATGCACCGGCTGTAAATGCCCATCCTTTACCTAATGGGCCTGATACGTTTACATCTGTTTTGATCCAGCCAAAATGACTTCCAGCCAAGTTGCCAGCAACTTCAAGTGAATCACCACCTAGTTTAGTGTAAGAATTTACGGCAAAACCAAAGTCACCCATTAAAACGGCTTGTTCTTTTAGACTTTGCAAACCAGATTTGCCTAAACTTACACTAGAACGCCAGGTACGGCTGGGTAGTTCTGGCCAGAAGTAATACACTACTGGCAAATCATTTTCCATAATTGTGGTTCCTCCAACATTTGAAGGTAAACCTATGTTTACTTCCCGCGGACCGTTATTGTTGGCGGCATTGAGCATCACATTTCGGTTTTGTTCCTCTTTGGTGTCTTTTGAGGATGGTTTCTTTTTAACCTTAATCGTATCGGGTTCGGCTACTTCCTGTCCATAAACCAGAGAATCTGGCAGCATCACGCTTGATATTAGGAGCAGGGCACATAATTTAAAGGATTTCAACATCATAATCAGGAATTGTATAAATGGTTTTTTTTTATTTTTTAAAGAACAGTCTAAAGCTAGAATAGATTCATTATGAAGCAATGGTGGTTTGAGCAATATTATTCTAATCCTGGATTTTTAGGATTGAAATGAATGCTATAATTAATTAGGTGATTAGTACAATAAGCGCTGTTTGTAAAGAAGCTGAATGTGTCTTGTCATGTAAATTGTAGTTTTCTTAAGCTTTATAAATTGGGGTATATGAATAATATGAAATGCCAATAACTAATTTGTTGAAGTTGGTGGCAAAAGACAATAAAGAACGCGCTGGTTGCGTATTAAACGCAATAAATTAAAGTTACAACAACTAAATGACATTATTGTTTCAAAAAGAAACAATAGACGGTATTTCTCCCCGGTTTAGGGGATTGCTGAAGTAGATAGGGCACAGTTACTTTGTTATATATTATTTAATAGAATTATCATGTCAGACAATAGAAACAGCCCGGATCATTTTTTCTATGAAAAAAATGTTTTAGAAAATTTTGAAACAATTAAATCTAAAGATCCTGAAGCAGGTACTTATGATTATATTATTATAGGTGCGGGTTCTGCAGGTTGTGTTATCGCACGTCGCTTACTGGATAGTACAGATGCAAGAGTACTTCTATTAGAAGCGGGTGGAAGCCATATAGATATAGCCAGTGTGGAGGCGCCAAACAGATGGCCTGAAAATCTAAATACACCGTATGATTATGCCTATCAATATGAGCCTGCCTCACGATTAAATAACCGTCCTATTTCGATTAACCGTGGAAAGTTGCTTGGTGGTTCTGGAAGTATTAATTTTATGGTATGGGGCAGGGGAGATCAGGCTGATTATAATGGCTGGGCTGCTGCTGGTAATAAAGGGTGGGATTATCAATCAGTTTTGCCGCTGTTTAAAAAGATAGAAGACTGGGAAGAAGGTGAAACAGATTTTCATGGTGCAGGTGGGCCTATTGGAGTAAAGCGTGCAAAGAATATTCATATCGCAGCTCAAGCATTTCTTGAATCGGGTAAAAGTTACGGAATGCCTTATTTGGAGGATACGAACTCGGCATCTCCCGAAGGTGTTGGAATCAGCGTGATGAACGTAAAACATGGCGTGCGTTCTAGTCCGGCTACCGGGTATCTTGATCCAGTGATCTACCATAAAAATCTAACTGTACTTACTTATGCCAAAGTACTGAAATTGAATTTTGAAGGTACACGCTGTGTAGGAGTAGATTTTACTCAAGAAGATAAGTCTTATACCGTGAGGGCAACAAAAGAAGTAGTCCTTAGTGCGGGTGCAATAGATAGTCCAAGGATCTTAATGCTTTCAGGTATTGGTGATCCTGCAGATTTAAAGGAAATTGGTATTGCTCCATTTATTGATCTTCCGGGTGTGGGGAAAAATTTACAGGATCATGTAATGGTACAAGGGCTTTGCTTTGAAACGAAGGACCCACTCGCTCCCTATAATAATAATTTAACAGGTACTACAGCACATTGGAAAAGCCGTGCAGATTTAAAGGTGCCAGATTTAATGATTATCTGTCCGCAGATACCCGTTATTACGCCAGAAATAGCAGCTTTGTATCCTCCAGCTGAGAATTGTTTTGCCCTTTTACCATGTTTGGTAGACGTTAAGAGCCGTGGTTATCTTAAAATGAAAAGTGCAAAACATGATGGCCCTTTAGAGATTCAGCCCAACTTTTTAGCTGATCCAGCCGATTTGGAAGCCATGATTAGCGGAGTGGAAATAGGTATGGATTTAATCTCACAGCCAGCTTTTAGAAAAGTCATTAAAAAATATATTACACCAGAGAAATTTGAAAACCGCCAGGCTATTGTTGATTTTATAAAAAATGCGGCTACTACGTATTTCCATACGGTTGGTACTTGTGCAATGGGATCTGGTACTGACGCTGTAGTAAATGATGAGCTGCAGGTTTATGGTGTATCTGGTTTACGTGTTGCTGATGCTTCTATTATGCCTCAGATTCCCCGTGCAAATACCCATGCTATTACACTTATGATCGGTGAATTTGCTGCGGAATTAATGCTGAAAGCGTAATGATATGAATTTTGAGATAAGTATCAATATCCCCGTTTTAGGTGATTGCTGACGCTTTAAAAGGGTAATATATTTGATTCTATCATTCTTAGCTGAAATATACATACAAATTATTTTATGACCATACTTATAGAGCCAGCTCATGCTGTGCCAGTTAACAAAAAAGACCGGATTTTATTTATAGATGCATTAAGAGGCTTTGCCCTTATAGGGATTATGTTTATGAATGTAATGGCGCAGGGACAGGCTCATTTTTTCTATGATAAAATGAATTTAAACCAGCCCATAACTGGGCCTAATTTTTATACCTGGATAATTGAAATGGGTTTTCTTGAAGGGACCATGCGGGGTATTTTTTCTGTGTTATTTGGTGCAGGTGCAATTTTACTATTGGAACGCCTGGAAAAAAACAAAAGCCATACCGGGGCAGCGGATATTTATTACAGGAGAATGTTTTGGTTACTCTTGTTTGGAATTATCAATGCTTTTTTGTTTTTATGGCCTGGAGACATTTTATATTCTTATGCTATCTGTGGATTATTCTTATTTCCTTTTAGAAAGCTTTCTGCAAAATCATTGCTGTTAGTTGCCTTTGTTCTTCTGGCTATAGGGACTTACAAAGAAAACTCAATACTTTATGAAAATAAGGAAATTATAGAAAAAGGGCGTCGTATTGAACTTTTACAAAGTAGACATCAGCTGTTAGATGAAAAGCAAACGGCTGATCTGGAACAGTGGAATCAATTTCGAAGTAAAAATAATAGTGAAGGATTCATGAAAGCGGCTTTAGAAGAAGAAAATTTGAGGATTAAAGTATCAGGTTCTTATTTTGATATGGTCTCTGTTTATAGCGCCTGGAATGTAATAGGTCAAAGCACTTTGTTTTATAGTACTTATTGGTGGGATGTATTGCTTTTCTTTTTCATCGGAATGGCCCTTTTCAAGTCGGGCTTTCTTACTGGTAAGTCTGCTAATTGGGTATACCTTCTTACTGCTATTTTAGGGATAGGTGCCGGGCTTACTTATAATTATTTCGCACTAAAAGATATTTATACATTAAGATTTGATGATGTTAAGCTTAGTGAAAATTCACTGTTTTCTTTATATAGCTTGAAAAGGGTTTTTATAACGCTTGGCTATATTAGTTTACTGATTATGCTGTATAAATTAAAACTTTTCCGTCGTCTTTTCAATGTGCTTATCCCTATTGGTAAAATGGCGTTTACCAATTATCTTTCACAGTCTATCATTATGGGCATTATATTTTATGGCTTTGGTTTATTTGGCACCTTACAAAGGTATCAGCTTTACGAAGTTGTAATTGCTGTTGCCATTTTTCAGCTAATTTTTTCCCATATCTGGCTTAGGTATTTTATGTTTGGCCCTTTTGAATATGTATGGCGCAGCCTTACTTATATGCGTTTGCAGCCTTTTAAAAAGACAGAAGAAAATAACATGAGTGAAGTAAAAGATAAAGCAGTTATTGATATGCTTAATTTTAACAAAGTGAATAGCATTTTATAGCATAATTTAATACCGTAAATATCTTATAGTTTTCATTTCCAGAATTACTTGTAGAATTAACTTAAAAAGCTTTTTTTACCATCAAAAGGAATTATTTATGAACCGCTGAAAATCAGTTGGTTTAAAGATAATTCCTTTTGATATGTAGTTTTAATCCTATTTAATTTTAAAATTGATAAAAATTCTGCCCATACTTGTTAGTATCTTATCAATCTAGATTGGTTATCTGAAAATTATTAGAATTACTATTTATATACATATGGACAATAGAAGATCATTTTTACAAAAAGCAGGGCTATTAAGTGGTGCTTTAATTGCAGCTAATTCACAAATGGGTTCAGCAATGGACCTTTTTGCGTCAAAGGGAGTAGACGAAATTGGCTTACAGCTTTATACAGTCAGAGATGCACTAAGCAAAGATGCTAGATCTACGATTAATAAGGTTGCTGGAATAGGTTATAATCATGTAGAAACATTTTACGGTTATAAAGAAGGAGCGCCATCTCAATTTTGGGGATTAACTGTTAAAGAGCTTAAGTCACTATTAATAGAAAATAAACTGAAAACATATAGTGGACATTATCAGTTAAATGATTTTTTGACCAAAGGAAATGGTGATGACCGCGCCTTGAAAAATCAAATTGAAATCGCTGCAGAATTAGATCAGAAGTACTTTATTGTACCTATACCTCCTTTAGATATCTGGGATAAGATGACGCACCAGGATTTCGAATTTATGGCTTCGCAGTTAAATAAAGCAGGCGAGCTCTGTGCAAAATCTAATTTAAAAGTTGGCTATCACAATCACTTCTGGGAATTTAGAACATTAGATAATGGACAAAAAGGATACGATATTTTGTTGAAGAATACTGATCCTTCATTAGTGACTTTTGAGATGGACTTATTTTGGATTGAAAAGTCTGGAGTATCACCATTGAAATATTTTACACAGCATCCGGGCAGGTTCTCTATGTGGCATGTGAAAGATATGGATAAAGCGAATATTGCCAATATTACAGGTCCGGTATTAGATAAAAAGCCTTCCAGGGAAATTTTAAGCAATATCAGCTATGCAGAAGTGGGCACCGGGAATATCAATTATCCTGATATCTTTAAGCATCAGAAAGCATCTGGGCTGAAGCATATTTTTGTAGAACAAGATGTTATCAAAATTGATCCATTTTCAAGTATTGCCCAAAGTTATGATTATGTGAAGCGTAGTCTTTTGAAGTAAAGAGATACTGCATAATTTATTCCGCCTCTGCTTGTTTAATAATTGTGGTAATAATCTCATTAAGTTCTTCAGTTGAAATGATCAGATATTTAAGGATGTCTTCTTTGTCTGACTCAGATACTTTACGGGATAACAAATCAGATAAACTCATTACACGTGCAAGTGGAGCTCTTACTTTATGGCTCTGGATCCAGGCAATGTGTTTTAACCTTTTATTCTGTTCTTCGATATTATTGACGTACCGTGTACGCTCAGTAATATCGGTAGCCAGAACAAGCCTGCCGATTTTGCCATTCACTTCAATAGGGTTACTTCTTATCTCTACCGGAAATGCTTTTTTACTTTTTTTAAGGTGGATAGCGACTCCTTTAAAAGCTAGTGGATTTTGATTGTTTGCTTTAATTGTCTTGTTTAAATTTTCTACGTCAGCGGCAAGGTGAATGTCCTGAAGGTTCATTCTTAAAAATTCTTCTCTTGCATATCCATACTGCCTTAAAGCGGCATCATTTACTTGCAGGAAATTTAGTGTATTTGTATCATAAACCCACATAGGAATAGGATTAGAAGAGAATAGATACTGGTAATAATCTTCAGATTCCTGAAGTTTATTATTTAGTCCTTCTCTTTCCAAGATCTCGTCGGCGAGCTGCCCTTGTAATTCACTTTCCTTAATAATGATTTTTTCCAGCCTTTGGATGATCCGCTGAATGAAGAGCAGGCAGATTAAATTAATAAATAAAAGATTTGAGGCGTAGTTAAGCCAGGAGAGTGCGTTAAATTGTTTAAAAAGTGGTGTGTTTAAAGCTTGGTAATAGATTAGTATGCTGATGCTTAGAACAATGATTACATTAGCTATAAAAGAGTAATAAATGGTATTGCCTTTAAAGAGGAAGACGGTAAAAATGCAGGTGCAGGTAAGGTAAAGGATTCCTGGGCCAGCTGATCCCTGGAAAAGAAGAAGGACCAGCGAAAAAATATAAAGCATAAGGATTACAAATACCTTTTTATATGCTATCGGTAACTTTTTATAGAGTAAAACACTGCAAAGTATACCGTAAAATATAATATCAAATAAAGGCAGAAAGATATGCTGATCTATAAACCCGATAATTATCCTCGGAATAAATGCCAGAAGGCTAACCGGGATCATATAGGCAACGATCCTTACAAAGGATACCTCTCGCCAGTAACTCACATCCCCTTCATCCTGCTGCAGGTCAACAGTGATCCTGCGTTGAATAAAAGCTACATAACGCTGCCACCAGATGCGAATTGATTTTTGTAAAGTTTGTTCTATCTGGCTATCCATAAGTTTTTCTTAATGGCTGAATGGAAAGCAATTATAATAAATTCGATTGGGAATCTATTATAACAATTTAGCTAATGTTTTGTCCAAAGCTTAAGCGGGTTGGTGGTTTCATTTTTAATATTTTTATAGGATGGAGGAACATATCCTTCAGGGCAATAATAGGTGGCCAGGCGTGTGCCAGCTGGCTTATCTTCGAGCAACTCATAAAACAGGCTTAAATACTCTTGGTAAATATCATTTGATGTACTCACCAGATTGTCTATGGGTTTATAATGAAAAAGGTTTTCACTAAATGAATTGTAAAGGTAGAAATGGTCATAGTTATCCATGTCAAGCTCAGTAAAATTAGCATGTATGAAGTTTACATTTAGAGATTTTGTAGCATTTTGGGTAATAATTGCCTCATTAACTAACGCTTGACGCTGCTCAACGCCATGAAAAATAAATTCTGGAAAATAATGAGCACCTACCAGGCAAAATTTTCCCACCCCGCTTCCAATATCCAGGATGTTTTTTCCTGTTCCGCTACATAAATGGAAAGCAGCTTTTTTTGCTATCTCAACAGGTGTCCAGTGAATTGCTGAAAGTTGGCGGGCCCGAAGTGAATATAAACTGTCGAATTCTGCATCGTTTAAATATCTGTTATCCATTGTTAAAAATGTATTATTTACAGGTTATCCATGCGATTTAATTAATCATATTAGGGTTTTAAATAAAAATGGAGTAACTTTTGCTAATTTATAACTAAATCTTTAAAAATATATGTCTACAACCAAACCTTCCCTGGTTATTCTTGCCGCTGGTATGGCAAGCCGTTATGGTGGGAACAAACAAACTGAATCTTTTGGTCCTTCTGGAGAGACCATCATGGAGTACTCTATTTATGATGCTGTAAAAGCGGGATTCGGTAAAGTGATCTTTATTATTAGAGAAGAATTTTCAGCAGCATTCAAAGAAAGTATCGAGCCGAAACTTAGTGGTAAAATTGAAACTGATTATGTTTATCAGTCATTGGAAAGCTTTATCGGGGGGAGAGAAGTTCCTGCTGGCCGTACTAAGCCTTTTGGAACTGCACACGCTTTATTGTGTTGTAAGGATGTGCTTGATGCACCATTTGCGGTAATTAATGCAGATGATTTCTATGGTTTTGATGCTTTTAAACAAGCCTATGATTTTCTTTCTAATGAAATTCAGCCTAATAAATATGCTTGCATTGGTTATGAATTAAGAAACACCTTAAGTGATAATGGATCAGTTACACGTGGTGAGATCAATGTGAACCCTCTTCAAGAGATCGTAAGCATCACAGAACGTAAAGAAATTTATAAAAAAGATGGCAAAGCATTCACGAAAGAAGCGGATGCAGATATTGAGCTGGCTTTGGATACTAAGGTAAGCATGAACTTTTTCTGCTTTACACCAGACTTCGTAAATTGGTCTGAAGGTGAATACTACAAATTTCTTGATGAAAATAAAGCTGAATTAAAGGCTGAATTCCTGATTCCTGAAGTTGCAGATATTTTGATAAAATCTGGTAATGGCGTAGTGAAAATGATTCCTACTGAAGCTAAGTGGTTTGGGGTAACTTTTAAGGAAGATGCACCTGTTGTAAAAGCTGCTTTACAGAAATTAGTTGACGAAAATGTTTATCCTGTAAATCTTTGGACTACATAAAATATGCTTTCGTCGAAGCAATATTGGTGGAAAGTTAAAAGCCTCATTGAAAATGCGATTCTGAAGAATGCAGATCCTTCTGAGGAAGAACATGTTTTTTGGCGAAAAAAACTTTTTACCAATATGCTAAGCTATGGTTTTATCGTTAGTACTATTGGATTTGTCTCGTCAATGACCTTTGGTATTTTTGCGGGTAATTCAATCGTACAATGGTTCAACGTGATTTTTGTATTTGCTTTGTTATCTGTCATTTTTAATAAGAAAATAATGATCAAAACCAGAAAAGTACTAGCCCTGTTTCTTCTATATGTACTGGCGGTAGTATATATTGCTGTTTTAGGCTCAGAAGGACCTGGGGTATTATATCTTATTATTATTACCATATTTTCAGCAATGATTTTTCCGCGCCCGGCAGCTTATTGGCTTGTTGGCTTAAATGTGGTGATCTGTGCTGGTTTTGGTGCGGTTATACAGTACAAATTATTTGATAGCCCTTTATTGCAAAGTTACGATTTGCCGCTGTGGGCATCTTATTCTGGTAATTTGATCTTTGTTAGCCTGATTAGTGTAATGCTGGTCAGTAAAGTACTGAATGGGCTGGAACAAACTATCAAAAAAGAAGCTAGTCTGGTTTCTAAGCTGGATGCATCAGAAAAATACTATCGCAATACGTTTGAGGCTAATCCAGTGCCGATGTATGTTTTTGATATGGAAAACGGTCAGTTTTTGCATGTAAATGATGCTGCTTGTGTGAAATATGGATATACAAAGGAAGAATTCATGCAAATGAATATTGTGGATATACGCCCGCAAACTGAAAGCAGTAAATTGCTGGATATGAACAGTAAGATCCGAAATAGAGAATATTCCGGGATTATGATCCATCTGAATAAGAATAAAGAGGTTTTTCCAGTAGAAATAGAAACAAATCTAATCAGGTTTGAAGAACGTGAAGCTCGTCTGGTATTGGCAACTGACGTGTCTGAACGAATTAATTATATTGAAAAGATTGAACGTCAAAATAAGAATTTAAAAGAAATTGCCTGGATGCAGAGCCATATGGTACGTGCACCTTTGGCTAATATAATGAGTTTGACTGAGTTTTTGATTAAATATCCTGGTGAGGATACGCAACAAACACTTAGTTTTCTACATGACTCTTCAGAAAAATTAAATCTTGCAATTAAATCTATTGTCGGCCAGGCTGAGGGTTCTGGTTTAACTAGTTAATTGTCCCTTTTAAGGTAATGTTATTCTTTGTTTAATCTGTAATATTCAAATATTCTGATAATTTCTCAATTTTTTGAATAATCCCGGTAATTACTTAAGGCTATCTGTGCTTTTTTAGCTGGTAATTATAAAAAGAATCGCCGTTTACTTTCGGCCGGGATTAAATGTGGAGAAAATATTCTATCTTGGATCAACGATTGCAAGATGTAATTTCTTTTTTAAGAAAAGAACCAATGTAATAACTAGCTTTGTATCGTCAAAATTGCTGACTGAAACCCGCTTATGATTAATATCCCATCACTTAATAATGAAGCTGACAGAATTGCGGCGCTTTATGTGTTGGAAATACTGGATACAGGTCCGGAGGAAGAGTTCGATAATATTGTTAAACTAGCTGCGATCATCACACATGCTCCAGTTGCAGCTATTACTTTTGTGGATAGGGATAGAATTTGGTATAAAGCCGGATTAGGAACTCAACTAAAAGAAAATTCAAGAGATAATTCGGCATTAGAACTTTACCCTTTTTTTGTAGCAATTCCCATTGTTGTTAATAAGAATCTGATTATAGGCCACCTCAGTGTAGCAGGACCATTAGCATTAACACTTAGTCAGGAACAAAATAGAGGATTAGCTTTGCTGGCACAGCAAGTAGTTACTTTATTACAGCTTAGACTTCCTGTAATCAATAATAGTATTAAAGAATTTTATGAGAGTATTCTAAATAATATTCCCACAGATATTGTTGTTTTTGATGCGGAACATCGTTATCTTTTTGCTAACCCAGGAGCTATTAAGAATGATGAATACAGGAAATATATAATTGGCAGAGACGATTTCGAATACGCTGCCTACAGAGATCGTGATCCGGAAATTGCTGTAGCCAGGCGAGCACAATTTATGGAAGTGAAAAATTCTGGTAAAGCTATCGGATGGGAGGAAAGTCAAAAGGATCCAGAAGGAAATACCATTACTTTTCTAAGAAGAATGTTCCCTATGCACGATGAACAGGGTAATTTTATTATGGTCATTGGTTTTGGAATTGATATTACTGAGCGTAAGTTGCTTGAAGAGAAACAAAGTCTGATTATGGGGCAGCTCGCTATCCAGAATACTCAACTTATAGACTTTTGTAATGTAGTTTCACATAATCTCAGAGGGCCCCTGATCAATATGGCAATGCTAGCAGAGTTTATCCAGGAAGAAACGGAGATGGATGAGCAAAAGTTAATGGTATCTAAATTGGAGCCGGTAATTGAAAACCTGAAAAATACGTTCAATGAACTGGTGGAATCTATACAGATCAGGCAAGATAATAATATTAAATCTGACAGGTTGAATTTTAGTGTTTGCCTGCAGGAAACACTTGATGGGCTCTATGCAGAAATTAATAAAGCACAAGCTAAAATTGTGGTGAACTTTGAAGAGGCTCCTGCAGTATTGTACCCGCATAAGTATTTAGCAAGTATATTTTATAATTTGATTAGCAACGCGATTAAATATCAATCCCCTGAAAGACAATTGTCGCTTAATCTGGCTTCTAAAATAAATGATGGCAATATTGTACTGACTATCCAGGATAATGGTCTTGGTATTGATTTAATAAAGCATAAAGACAATATTTTTAAAATAGGAAAAGTGTTTCATCGTCATCCTGATGCTAAAGGTCTTGGATTGTTTATGACTAAGACACAGGTAGAAGCGATGGGTGGGAGAATATGGGTAGAAAGTTTCCCTGATCAGGGATCTAAATTTTCTATTGAATTTGTAAATCAAGTATGAATTAATAATGAAACTGCATAATATTGCTTCTTGCAAAACAAGATGAATAGGATGCAGGCTTTATAACCGCTAGAAAAACAATTATATAATAATGAAACTATCATGAGCTTACAGCTCACATGGCAATTGAATAAAAGCTCATGATTGCTTTATAACCATTAAAAGACAATATATTCTAATGAAAAAAGTTTATCTCATTGATGATGATGAAATTTTTGTGTTTCTTACTAAGAAAACTATCTTAAAGGTAACTGCAGATGTGGATGTAGAAGTTTTTTCTGATGGATTACAAGCGATCACTCATCTCAGAAAAATTAAAGATCAGCCAGAATTTCTTCCTGATGTAATTTTTCTTGATCTTAATATGCCAGTGATGGATGGCTGGGAGTTTCTTACTGAATATCAGGAGTTTTATTCTTCTTTCGCAAGAAAAAATGAGTTATATATTGTCTCATCTTCTATCTCTCCTTACGAGATGGAACGTTCTAAAAATATAAGCTTTGTGTCGGAATTTATTATTAAGCCTTTAGTTAAAGAAAAATTTTTAGAAATACTGGAAAATTTATAGATTAGGGGATGTTTCAACAACATTCCATTGATCTGGATATTTTAAAAAAAAGAGCTTTTAATTTGCGTTGGGCTACGGTGCCTGAAGGTGTAATCCCGCTTACTGCAGCAGACCCTGATTTTCGGAGTGCGCCAGAGATAGCGGAAGCAATTATTAAGTTTACTAAAGATAGATATCTTTCTTATGGGCCTCCAGCAGGTTTACCAGAATTTAAGGAAAGCGTAGCTTCTTATTTTATAAGTAAAAGACAAGTGCCCGCTCTTCCTGAATTTATTTTTCCAGTAGATAGTGCCGCATTTGGTATTTATCTAACCTGCAAAGCATTTCTTTCAGCAGGAGATGAGGCTATTATTTTTGATCCTGTAGATTTTCTTTTTAGATATGCTACTGAGGCTGTAGGTGGTGTTGCAATCCCTTTTTCTATTCCTCCTGGTCCGGCTCCCGTTAATTTCGAAAAGCTAAAAGGTTTGATCAATCATAAGACTAAGATGATCTGTCTTTGTAATCCTCTAAACCCAACTGGTAAAGTGTTTACAAAAGAGGAATTACTTGTTCTTGGAGAACTGGCCTGTAAACATAACCTGATCATTTTATCAGATGAAATCTGGAGTGATATTATTTATACACCTTTTTTATATACCAGTATAGCTTCTCTAAATGAGGAGATCAGAAATCAAACGGTTACCGTAACTGGATACAGTAAATCATATGGGCTGGCGGGTTTGCGTATTGGTGCTGTAATGGCGTCTAACCAAGCGCATTATGATCGATTATTTGAAGTCTCTTTACATAATTCTACCATTCATGGTGCGAATGTCCTTTCTCAAATTGCGGCAACTACTGCACTAAATGAATGTGGGTATTGGCTTAATGATTTTGTGTCTCACCTGCAGCAAATGCGAGATCTTTGTGTGAGGGAACTGAATGCTACTCATGGTTTTAACTGTATCTCTCCTGAGGGATGTTATGTAGCATTTACCAATATTACAGGAACAGGAAAAACCAGCGCAGAAATCCATCGGATCTTAATGGACCAGGCTAAGGTGGCTGTGGTTCCAGGAGCTAAACAATGGTTTGGTGAGGGAGCAGAAGGTTTTATAAGAATGAGTTTCGCTACTTCAGAAGAAATACTTGGAGATGCATTATATAGAATAAAAAATACGATCAATTCTTTATGAAGGTAGTTATTATAGGTGGCGGTATTGCAGGTTTATGTATGGGTATCTATCTTCATAAAAACAATATTGAAGTAGCGGTGAATGAAAGACAAGTGTATGCTGCTGTTGGTGGGCATGCTTTTTTAATGCATCACGATGGTATTGCTGTTTTAGAAGAATTAATTGCTGATCATATTTGCGAAATTCCTGGTACACTTGTAGATACTTTTATTTTTAAAGATCCAGATGGAAATATTGTCACAGAGCAGCATCTGGATGATTGGCATTGCTTTAAGCGTATAGGTTTGTTAAATTGTCTAAGGAATCTTTTGCCGTCAGATAAACTTATAGATAAACGTGTGTTTTCTCATTTCGTTTATGAAGATGAGAAAATTGTAGCAGCTGCTTTTGTGAATGGTGATTTAGAACATGGGGACTTGTTTATTGGTGCAGATGGTGCCAATTCTGTAGTGCGTCAGCAAATTCTTGGTTCGGTTAAATTTGAGCTGGGTAGGGTAAAGGAAGTAGTGGGCATTGCTCATCATCCTGAACTTGCAGGACTGTTGCAAGGTAAATTCACCAAATTTCAACATGCCAGTAAAGGACTTTCTTTTGGATTGATCCCAACTTCTGAATCTGAAATGGTTTGGTTTATGCAGTATGATCCTGCAGAAGGCGATGTTCCTGATAGTGCTGAACAACGTGCTGCGGAAGATTATCCAGAATTGTTACGTCAATTGTGTATGAGTCGCTTAAACGATTTTCCAGATGAAGTAAAGGCCATACTATTAGTGAATGATTTTAGTACTAGCTATATTTGGAATACGCGGGATTTTGATCTGCTTCCAAACTTTCATTATCAGAACGTGGTATTGATTGGTGATGCGGCTCACGTTGCGCTTCCTTTTACTAGTGCCGGAACTACAAATGCGATGGTAGATGCTAAAGTGCTGACTAAGGCTCTGCTTTATTATCCTGAAATGGAAGATGCTTTTCAGGAGTATCATCGAAGCCGCGCTTCAGTTATTGCAGAGCATGTTAAACTGGGACGCGAATTGCGTGATTCTTTCCTGAATCCAGCTGCAATTTTCACACTTCCTCTAATTGTTAGCCAGGTAAAAGAATAACTTTCTTTTGTGCTGTTCATTTCTAAATATGAATGAATGGAATGAATGGACGAAGAAAGTGCAGTATTTATTAACTTTATTTTAAATCGTTTCAGTATTGGTGACGAATTAGAATAAAGGAGGCAAATACCATGATTAAAGTAGGGATTATTGATGTAAATCAACAGAGCAGGGGCATGATGCGTATCATGCTTGACCACCATAACCAATACAATTTAAAAGTTACACTTGAAGCGGGCTCTATGTTTGAGTGCAAAAAGGTTCAGCCTTCTCAGGAACCAAATGTAATGCTACTTGATATTGAAGAGAATGGAATTGATGTCATCCTTGAGATTTATCGTAAATTTCCAAATACGAATGTAGTTGTATATAGCCATATTCAGGACCATACGAGTGTACTTGCCTGTGTTAAGGCTGGTGCAATGGGTTATCTCACTAAAGATACTTGTGTTAATGAGGTAATCTCTACCATCGTAACGACTTATAAAGGAGGTTCTGTCTTTAGTCCTTCTATTTCTAGAAATGTAATCAGACAGGTACAGCAAACTATTGATTACCAGTCAAACCTAAGCCTTAGAGAACGCCAGATCGTTGAAGGCCTTAAGAATGGACTTAGTTATAAGCTGATTGGCTATAAATATGGCATTTCATTAGATACCGTGCGCCAATATATTAAGCGGACTTATAAGAAACTAAATATTAACAGTAAGGGTGAATTACTTGCCCAGTTTAGATAAAAATCACTTCGGTGATGCTTTGTGTTTCCTGTTGGTGAAAAAGCTTTTGTTAATCATCTTGTTGTTTTGCTGTGAGCTGATGATGTCTAACGCTAGCGCCCAGGTGAAATATGCCTTTATTAAAGATACCATTGAAATTAAGGGTGGAGAAACTTTTTCCAATTTGCTGCGCGTAACTAATCCTTATCAGCAAAAAGTTGTATTGATACAGCAAGGGAAGGAAATCTATAGAGGAATGATTGCATTGCCAGACAGCTTGGTCTTGCAGCCAGGAGAAACTAAAGGTTTTCCTTTAAAGTATATCGCCGACAGGCAAATGATAAAGAGTAATATTCAAATATTTTCCGTGTCGCTTGCTTCTGTAAAAGCGGCTGTTGCGGTACAAAAATCTGCGGCTTTTATTACCCAGCTTACTAATGTTGGGGGAATTACAATAGGAACCGAAGACAATGAAGTTTACCTAAGCCAAATAACGAACCAGGCGCAAGTATTGGTGCGTGTGGCAAACAATGGTTTTGTCCCTGTTTCTTTCAGACTGGTGCTTTCTGGGATCCCTGATGGATTGGAGTTTACCGGCCAAACTATGAGTCTAATCCTACAGCCAGGATCACAGCAGTTATTGCCTTTTTTGGCCAGAAATAAAACAGGTACTAGCAGAGCTACAGATTATACTGTAACTATACGGGCATTGGATGGTAGTAATAATGAACTTGCAAATAAAATAGTACGGGTAGTAAGCGTGACTAGTGCACGTAAAATGGGATTTAATAATGAAATGGCAGGAGTTACCCTGCCTAATTCTGTCGCACTTCGTTATGTAAGCAATAGTACGAATTCTTCTTTTTACCAGTTACAAGGGAATGGGCGTATCAAAACAGGAGAGCTCTCTTCGTTGGAATACAGGTTAAATGCAGATCAATATTATCAAAATAATGTTAAGGGAATCAATCTTTATAATACTTATTTAGATTTTCAATCAAAAAGTTGGGGACTTAAGGTTGGGAATATTTACGAAAATGTAGATTTTTCTCTGGGTGGCCGTGGCGTTAAAGCAAATGTGAACCTAAAAAATGCAGGTGTTTTATCTTTTTATGGAGTTGAAAATAATTACCAGTTATTTAACCAATTCGTCCAAAATGCACCTGCAGCTAAAATCTATGCTGTTGATTATAGCTTGCCTAATTCTGGAGGTGGAGAGAGGCGTCTCACAGCACTTTATGGCCGTGATCCATATACCGGCATTCATGTAAGCCAGTTTAGTATGAAAACTGGGTTTAAGTTTAAAGGTGGACAAGTTTTTGGTTTTGAGGGGGGATATTCCATAGAAGATCAGGTAAATGGATCGGCATCTCCTAAGCAAGGGTTTTCTGGTGGGGTAAATTATACTGCTTCTACTGACCGTTATGAATTTTACAGTACAGGGTATTATAGTAGTTCATATTTTACAGGTCTAAGGCGGGGTTTACTTCAGGCAGATGCTAGATTATTACGTAAACTTGATGAAAATAACAGTCTTGTTGCCCATGTAAATATTCTTTCCAGTAACCCAAAATACCAGAGTCAGCTGAACAACCTTTTTAGCTTAGGGATCAATAAAAACGCAATTTATATTTATGAATTAGGATACATTACAAAATCTGGCAATATTCAGCTGAATTTTACACCTTATTATATTGAACAACACCTTCTGTCTAGTGGGCTCTCCAGTCTTTTACCTGACAATAAAGACTGGAAAGCTTCTGCAGTCCGTTTTTCAACAAGCATGGGATATAGTGGTAGAATCCATAGTGTTTCTTTTGCAGCGGATTATGGATATACTTTTTTAAATACCTCTGCAAAGCCTCCGGCGCCTTATCATTCGCTCAAGCTTAATGCCAGCTACAATTTGCCGATTTTTGGAATTAGCAGTTATATGCAGCTAAACCCTTTTTATCTTTCAGATGCGCTTTCCTCAGTCGGAAACACAAATTATACTTTATACGCTGTAGGTCCTAATTTTCATTTTACGACTTTGAAGAACAACCTTGATGTCCGGTTTGGAGGAATGTATAATTATTATGGATTCACTAAAAGTAGTAATTATACCGCTAATGGTAATCTTAGATATCAGATTAGAGGTCACTGGTCGATAACAGGTGATCTGCAATATGCGGTAACAAAGCAATTCCCGATTCTTCCTATCGTGAATACTAATGCTACAACAAATAATATTTATACAAATGAACCTCTATATTATAATAACAGGCAGTTTCGGGTAGGCATAGAAAAACAGTTTGGAGGCAGGCGTAAAGATGGAGTCAAAAAACTTCAGCTTTCTTATTATGAAGATCATAATAGTAATGGAAAACGTGACGCTGGTGAGGCAGCTGTAGCTGGCGTGCTGGTTAAGATTAACGGTGAGGTAGCTTTAACAAACAGCTTAGGGATTGCCGAATTTGAAAACATGAAGAAAGAAGCTTATAAAGTTTCTATTACGAATACAAAAGGATGGAGCTTGCCTGAGCCTACAGAGGTTTTTCTTGATAAGAATAAAAAGCTAGAGATTGCATTAGTAAAAACTCAGGCATTAAATGGATCTATCAAAATTATGAAAGATAAGTATGCAAGCAGTAAGCCAGAAATTGCTGGAATAAGAATTAATGCAATGGATGAAAATGGACAGGTTTATCAAACCCTTACAGATGATAAAGGACTGTTCTGTTTTTATTTGCCAAGAAATAAATATAAAGTTTATATAGAGACTAAGGGTATGCCTTTTTCTATTGAAAATGACACAGAGAACGTAGTGTTACATGGGGCGCCTGTTGGCCAGCTTACCTTTTTATATCGTGATGAACACCGGAAAATAGGAGTGAAGCGATTTTAATCAGGGCGAGACCATCGTATATATAATATTGGTGGTGTAGGTTCCCTGAGATCTTCCAAGTACATCAGCAGGTATTTTTGATGCTGGAATGCTATATTTAAGATTAAGTATTTTATCTATTTCTGGAGCCCCTGCTGTAATAATAGGTTGTGCTGTAGTGGAAAGAGTAATAGGTGTAATACCATTTTGACCAGTCATACCTTCGATTGTCACCACGCTTACAGGAATTGTACTACTGCCATCTGAGGTAGCAAAATTACTGCTGCTAGCTTTTACCGTGATATTATAAGGAACAGTACTGCTTAAATTAATTTGATTAAGTACATTACTCGATACACCTGATTTAAAATCATTTTGATTATTGAAATCAAGGGATACTGTAGAGACAGGAAGTGTTATTTCTGTAAGATTATCTACAATGAGTTGCAGCGTATTATTCACTGTTTTTGAAGCTAGTGTAACAGGATAAGCAGAGACGGGTTTAGATATTGTGTAAACCATAGGAAGGCTATAGGTGCCGGCACAGGCAAAACTGCTATACAAGTTGGTTTTGGAAATGTTATAAGTGGCACTAATAGTTCTCCTATTGTCTGCTATCACAGGGATTCCAGTTGAACTAGTTAGTAAATTATCTGTGTTTGTAACACTAATAACTGGTCCTGCAGGATTTGCAATTGTTGTTTGCAACAAGGTAGAAACTGGAGTAACTAATGGGGTTACAGGTACCAGCGGAGTAATGGCAAAGGAAGAATTAGTGGATTTTAAATTTACTAATGTGGGTACACTTGCATAATAATCGATATTGCTGTTCGTACTAATTCCTGCAGCATTTCTAAACTGTGCCAGTGAGGTAATATGCATTGCCGAAGAAGTAGTGGTGGCCGAATTGAGAGTAATAAAACCTGGAACAACAATCTCCAGGTTTTGAATAGTAGGCGATAAATTTCTGGAAGGACTATATTCTATTGGGGTTGCATATTTTCCGGCAAGCCAGGGATAACCAGAAGTGATGATCTTGTAGTCAACCTTAAAGGCCCCTCCTAAAAGGTTAACAGAACTATAAATACTTTGTACTCCATTTGTAAGTATGATCTCTGTGCTGCTCGCGCCTAAGTTTAAGATCCCTAAGGAATTGGATTTTACGCGTACAACTGTTAAGTCTAGTGGAGAAAAAGTTCCGGCTGTAGCAGCAGGGAAATTACCAGTAGTAGATTTTACCCCAATATTAACGGCAAGATCTAATAAAATCACAGAGTATGTTCCTACAGTATAAGTTGGTAATAAAACTTCTGCTTTTGAAGTGATATTGGCCTCAGTCAGCGTAACACTAACATTCGTTTGCGCATGTATCCCTGTTGCTGTAAAACAGCAAATAATCAGGCTAAGGGCGGTATGTAATTTCTTTTTCAGCAACTTTTAAATCGTAAGTAGAACCTGCATCGAGAAGTGCAACTACAAGATAGTTTCCTTTAAGATCTAATGGCAGATCTACGTATATCCATTGAGTGGCACCAGGCAACATCGCAAGAGTTTCAGGTTTTATTTTAATTTCTTCACCCGTTTCTTTATTAGTGAGTTCGAAACGAACAAATGCATCTTTATTAATCTCCCCATTATTATGAACTTTTAAAGCTAGGCGTCTGCTTTTGGCTCTTCCATCATCATAGATACCCAAATCGTTGAAGGCTAAGTACTCAAAGTCTCCGGCACTTAATCCGTTAGGCGTATAATAGACCTGCACACCCATTTCAATCAGCACATTTATTCCAATTTTTTTTACCTGGTTACGCGCTACTGTCTGCTCATTCACTTGTGTGAAAAAGATCATGCTGTTAACAAGCTTTTTTGATCCTGCCGGAATATTTAATGACACGATTACCTGCTTATTTCCTCCTGCTGGTACGACAATAGAACTGGTAGAAAAAGAAATCCAGCTGGCATTGGAAGATGGCCTTGTATTTGGATCATAGTATATCTTTGTTCCGGTAGAGTCCCTATCAAAATCCTGAATCCGGGTTACATAAGTGATATCATTCTTTGTGGCATTGCCAAAAGTAATTGTTTGTGTAACAGTTTCACCTGGATTACCTGTAAAAAAAAGCCGGGAGGGGGATAGTGAAAAGCCCTGTCCCTTTGCTGTGTGTGATAGCGCGGAAACAAGGCTTAAGGTAAATAGAATAGTTATGAATCTCATTAAAAGGATCTACTGCTGCGTAAGCGTATAAATTATATTTGTAGTATATGTCCCTGTAGGTGTACCTAAAATTTTTGTTACATCAGGAATAGCATATTTTATATCATAACTGGCTGCAAGTGCTGCTGGAGCAAGATTAATCAAGTTTTGGTTAGCATGTGTTAGAAAAGGTTGAGCATAGGTGCTTCCATTTGGGGCAGTTGCTGGTGTAGCGACACTTACCTGAAGCACATCTGAAGTGATCACATTTGTTGTTGCACTTCCAATTTTAAAATCGTCCAGCGCTTTTACGTCGATCTTATATTTTCTGTTGCTAAAAACAGTAATATGGCCAGCTTTAGTAAGTGATTTGTTAATAAATGCAGCTTGTGATTCATAATCAAATTCTACAGCAAGATCAGTCATTACGATCGCGTAAGTGTCAAGGATTTTAATGGTTGCAACTACAGGAGTAAGATCTGTAGTTTTTTGGGCGTTAGCTTTGAAATTTATCAAAGTAAGCATAGCCAGCAACGCGGCGGTTATAAGTAGATTTCTTTTCATGATCCTGGATGTAAATTGTATATCCAAAACTAAATAGAAATATGCTTTAAGCCGCTGAAATAAAGACACATGATGATGTTACGCTATTTGTTCATTTTTGAAGGTTATCATAAAAGCAGCGCCCTGGTCTACCGCACTTTCTACTGTAATTTCTCCACCTAAAGAAGTAATTTGTGTTTTGGTGATAAACAAACCTACTCCACTTCCGTTAACATGGTTATGGAAACGTTCATTTAATCCAAATATGCGGTCTTTATGCCTTAAAAGATCTATTCCCATCCCATTATCTTTAAATGTCAATACTATATTTCCATTCTCTTCTAGCTTTGTGGTGACTTCTATTCTTAATGCCCGGTTTTCTGAACAGTATTTAACGGCATTTGACATCAAATTCATGAGTACACTTTCTAAATAACTTTTATTAAAAGGAATCATCTCATGTTTAAAATCAGTGTGTATATATATCCCCATAGTGTGTATCTGTTTGGTGAATGAATTACATACTTTTTTAAAAATCCTGGAAACGCTAACTTTTTCTATCCTCACATTTTTATTGCTTTTAATACTAAGCATTTGTGTGAGGTCATAAATGGTTTCATTTAATTTATGGGCAGAATCTCTGAACATGTCAACAATTGTTTTGTTGTATTCATCTAGAAGGTCATAATTTAAAATATCTATTAACCCTATTAGGTTAGATAGCGGAGCACGGAGATTGTGAGAAGTAATGTAAGCAAACTGACTGAGGTCTTGGTTGCGTGATGTTAAGTCCTCAATCAACTGATCTCTCTCCTCTTCTGCCTTATTGCGGGCAATATATTCCCTAAAATTAGCAGCTAGGGCACTTATATCAGAGTTCTTTATTAAATTATTTTTGAGTTGGTTTGACATGAGTTTATCTTTGGTAGATGATTACATGTTATAAGGCAAACACCTTGCCACACCATTGATAATTTACGATTTTAACATTACTTAATACTCCTTGATAGAATATAAAGGGTATTTGTAAAATGGTAAAACGTTTAAGTGTCAGAAGCTGTTTTGTTTTCTTATTATTCTGAAAATCAGTTGATTGTTGTAGGATGTGCAGCAATATAAAAGTAGCAGTTAACAGGCCTGGTTGTTTTAATCTCCAGTATTTAATAGATGATTGGCCCTAATGACTTCTTCTGCAGAGTTAAGTACCTGCCATTGAATGATATCAGGTTGCCTATGTTTTGGGAAGATGCTGGTCTGTTTATTCATCTGTAAAATAAATTGATATTCCTATGAGGGGTAAGGTGAAACTTATTTTTAAATAGCTTGTTGAGAGTGAGATACAATAAAACACATAACTATGAAAACTTTATTATTATCCTCTAAACTGACCTTATTAAGTGCAGCATTATTTTTTGCCTCCTGTGGTAATGGAGCATCAACTACAGGTAATACAGATAGTACCGATGCTGATACCAGTACAAATTCTGAAAAAATGAGTGGGATAAAACCTGCTGGGCCAGCTCCAGAATGGGGAAAATCTATTCATCCTGAAATGCAAGCAGTGATTGAAAAATTGGTAAGCTACGGCGATAAGCCAATAGAATCATTGAGTGCCGTTGATGCGAGAAAGAACCATACACCAACAGATGCCGTAATGGATCTGATTAAAGAAAATAATATTATGCTGCCAGCGCCAGCAGTGGATACAGCAGGGAAAGATATTCCTGTAAATGGCGGGAATATCCATTTACGTATTTATACACCTAAAGTTGGAGAAGGTCCCTTTCCTGTAATTGTTTATTATCATGGTGGAGGTTTCGTTATTGCTAATTTAGATGTTTACGATGCTTCTGCACAAGGATTAGCAGAGCAGGTTGGTGCAGTTGTTGTTTCAGTAGCTTATCGTTTGGCACCAGAACATAAGTTTCCTACAGCACATAATGATTCTTTTGCTGCTTATGAATGGGTAATTAAGAATGCAGCATCTATTAAAGGAAACCCTAAAAAAATTGCAGTAGTTGGTGAAAGTGCCGGCGGAAATTTAGCTGCAAATGTAAGTATAATGGCAAGAGATAAAAAAATTATGCTTCCGGTACATGAAGTTTTAGTCTATCCAATTGCCCAAGCGGATATGAACACTCCTTCTTACCAGTCTTATGCAAATGCGCATCCTTTAAATAAAGCAATGATGGCTTGGTTTACAGAAAAGTATGTAACTGCAATGGCTGAAGCAAAAGATCCCCGGATTTCTTTAGTTAATGCTAATTTAAAAGGTTTACCTGCAACAACTATTATTACTGCAGAAATAGATCCATTAAATAGTGATGGAATGATGTTTGCCGATAAATTAAAGCAAGCTGGCGTTACGGTAAATAGTAAAAATTATGAGGGTGTAACGCATGAGTTTTTTGGTATGGCTGCAGTAGTTCCTGAAGCAAAAGCTGCACAAGCATATGCTGCAGAACAATTAAAAAAAGCTTTTGGTAAATAATTCAAACAAATAATCTAAAGTGCTGTTGTTTCGTTATCTATAATCTATCTATGAAAAACAGATCGAGGGTGTATCATAAATCATGATCGCCCTCTTTTTTGTTTTTATGAATATCCCCTAAAAGGGCATTTTCAAATATTCAATTCTCACAGGCCCAATTTCAATTTGATACGGTGTTTTATTTTTGAATAAATTTTTATTAAAAGACTGTTAATATTAGTAATATAAAAATGTTAAAACATTTCTTTTGAAAATTCATTGATATACGTGATGAAAGACATTATTGTATATCCTGGACGTCCATATCCCTTAGGTTCTACCTGGGACGGCGATGGCGTTAATTTTGCTATTTATGCTGACCACGCTAGTGCTGTTGAACTTTGTTTATTTGCTGATGAGAAAGATGAAAAGGAAACTATAAAACTAAAGTTAATAGAACGTACCCATCATATCTGGCATATTTTTCTGCCTGATTTAAAGCCAGGACAACTTTATGGTTATCGTGTATATGGTCCTTTTGATCCTGAAAACGGGCATCGCTATAATCCTAATAAATTATTAATAGATCCTTATGCAAAAGCTATTTCCGGGGTCATTAACTGGCATGATGCACTTTTTGGTTATGTTCTTGGATCGGAAGAAAAAGATCTTGGTATGAGCGAGCTGGATAGTGCAGCCTTTATTCCAAAATCTGTAGTAATTGATCAGACCTATGACTGGGAAGAAGAAGAGCCTTTAGACATCCCTTATCACAAATCTATTATTTATGAAGCACACGTAAAAGGTTTTACTAACCAACATCCGGAAATCCCTGAAGAGATTAGAGGCACATATGCAGCTTTAGCTCACCCTGTGGCATTAAATTATCTCAAAGATTTGGGAATTACTGCAATCGAGCTAATGCCTGTGCACCAATTTGTGAATGATAGACATCTGGCCGAAAAAGGGTTAAGTAATTATTGGGGCTATAATACGATAGGCTTTTTTGCACCAGACATCCGTTATGCTTCTTCTTCAGAAAGAGGTGGACAAGTTCGGGAGTTTAAGGACATGGTAAAAGCAATGCATAAAGCAGGAATAGAGGTAATTCTGGATGTGGTATATAATCATACTGCAGAAGGAAATCATCTGGGACCAACACTTTCTTTTAAAGGAATAGATAATAGGTCTTATTATCGGTTGACTGAAAACGAACGCTATTATATGGATTATACAGGTACTGGTAATACCCTAAACGCCAATTTGCCTAATGTTTTGCGACTGTTTATGGATAGTCTGCGGTACTGGATCACAGAAATGCATGTTGATGGTTTTAGGTTTGATCTTGCTCCGGCCCTTGCCAGAGAACTTCATAGCGTAAATAAGCTAAGTGCATTTTTTGATATTATCCATCAAGATCCCGTTATCTCACAAGTAAAACTAATTGCAGAACCATGGGATGTTGGTGAAGGGGGCTATCAAGTCGGTAATTTTCCTCATGAATGGGCAGAATGGAATGGTAAATACCGAGATTGTATACGTGACTATTGGCGTGGAGCAGATAGTATGCTGGGTGAGTTTGCACAGCGGTTTACCGGAAGCCCCGATCTTTATCAAGATGATCTTAGACGACCAACTGCGAGTGTAAATTTTATTACAGCACACGATGGCTTTACGTTGCACGACTTGGTCAGTTATAATGAAAAACATAATGAAGAGAATGGTGAAGATAATAATGATGGGGAAAGCCATAATGGATCATATAATTATGGTGTAGAAGGAGAAACGGATGATCCTAATATTAATTTGATCCGCGCCAGACAAAAGCGTAACTTGCTCACTACGTTATTTCTATCTCAAGGAGTTCCTATGCTAGTAGCCGGGGATGAGTTTGGACGCACACAAAAAGGAAATAATAATGCGTATTGCCAGGACAACGAAATTTCCTGGCTCAACTGGATAGAACAAGACTTATCACTTTATGCTTTTACTCAGCAACTGATTCATTTGAGAAAGAAGCATCCTATTTTTTGCAGGCGGCGCTGGTTTCAGGGAATCCCAATCAAAGGAGTTGGACTAGAAGATATTGCCTGGTTTTTACCGGAAGGTGCAGAGATGGAGGAGCATAACTGGAACGAAGATTATGCTAAATCACTTGCTATTTATTTAAATGGGCATGACTTGCGTAGCACTGGACCGCAGGGAGAAAAAATTACAGATGATAATTTTTACCTGATGTTTAATGCACACCATGAGCCTTTAGATTATAACCTTCCTAATGAGCGTTATGGTAAAGAGTGGATTAGAGTGCTCGATACAAATATTGAGGGTATAAACGAATCTCCGATCAGGCATTTTACTGGCGAGACTATCCGTGTAGAAGGACGCTCTATTATTTTATTGAAACAAGTGAATACTGCAACTGAAATATGGTAAATAGTTTAAAAAGAAATATAGGTGTTGATTTTAAGGAAGACAAAACCGCTGTTATTAATTTCTGGGCTCCCCAGGCAAAGTCAGTCGAATTAGTTTTAAAATCCAAAACCATTCCGTTACAAAAGGTGGATTTTGGATATTGGGTTATTAAAACTCAAGCACTTACTAGTGGTGATCATTATAACTTTCTGATTGATGAAAAAGTTTTTATTCCTGACCCGGCAAGCCTTTCTCAACCTGATGGTGTTCATGGTATTTCTAAAGCTTATGATACAAAGGATTTTAACTGGACTGATGAAGATTGGAAAAATCCAGCTTTAGGGTCTTATCTTATATATGAAATACATACTGGTACTTTTAGTTCTGCAGGTACTTTTGATGGCATTATTGAACATCTTGATGACTTGGTTGAATTGGGGATTACTGTAGTAGAACTAATGCCAGTTGCCCAATTTCCAGGCAACCGGAATTGGGGCTATGATGGGGTATATCCTTTTGCTGTACAAAATTCATATGGTGGTGCAGCAGGTTTGCAGCGTTTGGTAAATGCCTGTCATAAAAAAGGACTTGCAGTAATACTTGATGTAGTATATAACCATATGGGACCGGAAGGGTGTTATTTTAACTTATCTGGTCCATATTTTACAGATAAGTATCAAACTCCATGGGGTAGCGCAATTAATTTTGATGATGCATGGTCTGATGGCGTACGGCATTATTTTATTGAAAATGTATTAATGTGGTTTCGTGATTTTCATTTGGATGGTTTAAGGCTTGATGCCGTACATGCAATTAAAGATTTAGGAGCAAAGCACTTGCTAAAGGAGATTAAAATAGAGGTAGACCGTCTTATGGTTGCTACTGGTAAAAAGTATCACCTGATTATAGAGTCCGACTTGAATGATAATAAATATATCAATTCATTGTCTGCGTATGGATATGGTATGAATGCACAATGGGTAGATGAATTTCATCATGCCCTTCGTGTTACAGCAGGAGAGCCAGCTATAGGATATTATTCGGATTTTTCTGGGGTAGAACATTTGGAGAAGGCTTACCGTGATGTTTATGTTTATGATGGAATCTATTCTAAAGAAAGGTTGCGCAGGTTTGGTGGTAAGGCAGAAGGAAACAGTGGTGAGCAGTTTGTGGTATTTTCACAAAACCATGATCAAGTTGGAAATCGCATGTTAGGTGAACGGAGCAGTAAGCTCTTCAGTTATGAAATGCAAAAACTTTTAGCAGGAGCAGTTTTATGCAGCCCGTTCTTACCGATGTTGTTTATGGGGGAGGAGTGGGGAGAGACCAATCCATTTTTATATTTTACCAGTCACAGTGAGCCAGAGTTGATAGAAAATGTGCGAAAGGGTCGTAAAGAAGAGTTTAAATTATCGGACGCAGATGGAGAAATTCCAGATCCACATGCTCAAAGTACCTTTGAAGCATCTAAATTACAATGGAACTTAATAAATGAAGAAAAGCATCAAGAGTTGCGCTCTTTCTATAAAAAACTAATTACATTGCGAAAACAATATGCTTCATTGCATAATAATGATCGGATGCAGATGATGGTTAGTTCAGAAGTGAAAAAAAATTGTCTAATTTTAAGACGATGGGACCAGGAACAACAGGTATTGTGTCTGATGAATTTTTCTGATCGGATCCAGTCGGTCACCATGCCTGATGATAAACCTTACTGGAAAAAAATTCTTGATTCTGCTGATCCCCTTTGGCATGGACCTGCTGCCTCACCTTTGTCGATCGATGCCTTGCAATTATTAGATATCCAGCCTCAGTCTATCTTAATTTATACTAATAAATATGCTTAATCCAATTTCCACTTATCGCGTTCAATTTCATAAAGATTTCAACTTTAGAGATTTCAGTTTGGTTATTCCTTATTTAAACCAGTTAGGTGTACGGACAATTTATGCTTCGCCAATATTTCAGGCTGTACCTGGCAGTACCCATGGCTATGATACTGTAAATCCACAATACATCAATCCAGAGATTGGTACACTGGAAGAGCTAAAAGAGATTGCAAAAAGATTAAAAAAGTTGAATATGAGCTGGATCCAGGATATTGTCCCCAATCATATGGCTTTTCATCCTGATAACACCTGGTTAATGGATGTGCTGGAAAAAGGTATAAATTCAGTCTATTACGATTACTTTGACATCAATTGGTCTGGTGATAAAAATTTGCCGCTTATGGTTCCTTTTTTAGGTGAAACGCTGGAAGAAGCTATCACATCTAATGAACTAAAACTGGTAAACAATGATGAAAAGATCTGGCTAAAATATAAAGATACCATGTGGCCGGTTAATTCTAATGTAACTAGTGTTGATATGCCACTAAAACAGGCTGTTGATATACAGTATTATAGGCTATGCCGCTGGAATGAAACTAATTATCAGATCAATTTCCGGAGGTTTTTTACCGTAAATGGTTTGATCTGTTTAAATATGCAGCATCAGAAGGTTTTTGAGGATTATCATGAACTAATTAAGCAGTTACTAGACGATGATGTGTTTCAAGGATTAAGAATTGATCATATTGATGGGTTATATGATCCCGAAGAATACTTTGAAAAGTTAAGAAAATTAGCAGGAGATCATATTTATATTATTATTGAAAAAATACTAGAGGAAGGAGAAGAACTCCCGGTAAGCTGGCCTATTCAAGGTAGTTCAGGGTATGACTTTTTAGCTCAAATAAATAACTTATTTACCAATAAAAAATCACTTAAGAAATTTACAAAATTTTATGAAAGGCTAACAGGAGATAATAAAGAAATAGTTAAGCAGATAACCGAAAAAAAAGCGGCCATACTACAAGATTATATGGGCGGAGAGTTAGATAATTTATATCATTTATTTCTTGAATTAAAGCTTTGTAAAGAAAAAGATATTTCCAGATTAAAACCTGGAGCTTTAAAGGAAGCAATTGGCCAACTATTGATCCACTGTCCGGTTTACCGTTTTTATGGAAACCAGCTACCGCTATCTGCAGAAAACTTATCTGGTTTAAAAGATGTTTTCCGTGCAATATCACAGATTAAGCCGCTCGAAGATGCGGTGTTAATCCTTAAAAAAGCACTCCTTTTTGATGCTGATCAGAGAGATTCTGATTTCCACATTCGCGCAACACAATTTTATCTCCGCTGTATGCAGTTTAGTGGTCCACTTATGGCAAAAGGTGTTGAAGATACCCTAATGTATACCTATAACCGCTTTATAGGGCATAATGAAGTAGGAGACGCACCAAATGCGTTTGGTGTGAAAACGAAAGTTATCCACAATTGGATGTGGAAAAGACAAAATGAATGGTCTTTATCACTAAATGGAAGCTCTACTCATGACACTAAAAGAGGGGAAGATGTAAGAGCAAGGCTAAACGTTTTGTCCGATCTTGCTGTGGAATGGATAAATACAGTTTCACAATGGAAAGTTCTTAATGCGAATCTTACAGAAATACTTGATCCGGGAGATGAATATTTTATATATCAAACACTAATAGGCAGCTTTCCAATGCCTGGCATGCCAGAAGATAATTATGGTATAAGATTACAAGCTTATCTTGAAAAAGCGCTTAGAGAAGGTAAAAGAAATTCTGGATGGGAAACTCCTAACCTTGCATACGAAGAAGCTGCGAAAGAATTTGCTTTAAGGTTACTTAATCCAGCTGCTGATTTCTGGAAAAGTTTTATCCCATTTCACTCTAAAGTATCAACTTTTGGAATTATTAATTCTCTGTCACAGTTACTGTTGAAATTTACTTGTCCTGGTGTTCCTGATGTTTATCAGGGGACAGAATTATGGGATCTAAGTTTGGTTGATCCTGACAACCGGAGGCCTGTAGATTTTAAACGGCAGGAAACATGGCTAAAAGAAATAAAAGCTTCTGAAACTTTTTACTTAAATGAACTTTGGGAAGAACGTTTTAATGGAAAAATTAAGCTGCTTCTACAGCATGTGCTTTTAGACGAACGTAAATTAAATGAAAAGCTTTTTTTAGCCGGGTCTTATATTCCACTGGAGATAAAAGGGAAGTATGCATCAAATGTTTTTGCTTTTGCCCGTAAATATGGAACGGAATGGATCGTTGTGGTTGTGCCACGACAGCTTGCTGGTATCGTAAATGAAGAATCATTACTAAGCGTGGATTGGAAAAATACACATCTTATACTTCCTTCAGATGCACCTTTAAAATGGGAGAATTTACTAACAGGCAACAGTGGAGAAGGGGAGGTATTACAGCTAAAGGATATTCTTTCTGGATTTCCAATGGCTTTATTGAAAATGAAGAATAAAGAAAACGAACGCTCTGCTGGAATATTAATGCACATCACATCCTTGCCTTCAGCATATGGTATTGGTGATTTTGGTGCTGAAGCAAGAGCTTTTATAGATTTTCTATGTCGTTCCAGACAAAAGTATTGGCAATTGCTTCCCTTAAATCCAATTCATGAGGATCAGGCCTTTTCTCCCTACACCTCAATTTCATCAATTGCTGGAAATACATTAATGATTAGCCCTGATTTATTGGCTGCAGATGGACTTATAACAGACAAGCAAATCACAAAATTAAAACATTCACTGAAGAACGAATTAGATTTTAATAAGATTTCAAAAGTAAAAAATGAACTATTTGCAGAAGCATATCAATATTTTACAGCGCTCATTACGTCTCCGTTAAAAGATCAATTCAATGATTTTTTAGTACGTGAAAATCCATGGTTGGATGACTTTTCGCTATTTATTGTACTGAAGAAGCAACATAGTTTTTTACCATGGTACAAATGGGAACATGAATACCGTCATTGCGACCCTGTTGCCCTTCGAAAATTTAGAGAAAATAATTCAGATCAAATCATGTTTGTAAAGTGGCAGCAATTCATTTTTTTCAGACAGTGGGCTGCATTAAAGAGATATGCAGAAATGCAAGGGATTAAGCTCTATGGAGATCTGCCTTTTTACCTGGGTTATGATTCTGTGGAAGTCTGGTCTAAAAGAGAATTCTTTAATGTAAATAAGGATGGAGTAATGACTGGAGTTGCCGGAGTACCTCCTGATTATTTTAACGCAGATGGTCAACTTTGGGGAATGCCTGTTTATAATTGGGATAAGTTAAAAGAAAATGGATATAAATGGTGGATAGAGCGCATTCGGAAAAATATGGAATTGTATGATTTGCTGCGGCTAGATCATTTCCGCGCATTTGCTGATTATTGGGAAGTTCCTGCTCATGAATCTACAGCGATAAATGGGGAGTGGAAAACAGGACCTGGTTTTGACTTTATAAATGTGCTGCAAAAAAACTTTCCAGACATGCCTTTTGTTGCCGAAGATCTAGGAAAGATTAGTGATGATGTTTATCTGTTGCGTGATAATTTTAAACTGGCAGGAATGAAAGTATTACAATTTGCCTTTGGTAATGATATTGCAGGTTCAGAACATATTCCACATAGGTTTGTTTCAGATAATTTTGTCGTTTATACTGGAACGCATGATAACAATACTACGCTAGGCTGGTATGAAAACGAATCCAATCCTGTAGAACGAAAACATCTTTCTGCATATGCTGGTTTTAAGGTGACAGATAAAAATGTGCATATCGTATTGTCAAGAATAGCCTATGGATCTACCGCTAGAATAGCCATTCTGCCTATGCAGGATATACTGGGATTAGGTCAGGAGGCTAGAATGAATAAACCAGCTACAATAGTGGGAAACTGGGCTTGGCGATTGACACAATTGCCTTCTGCCAAAATAGAGAAAATGCTTAGAGAAATGGTTGATATTTATGGAAGGGGTTAAGGATTTTTACTAAATATTTTTTATTTTTAAATTGTAATGGAGAAAAACAGAGGCATTGTCGTTGTAGAGTTAATTAGTCTTATTGATAAAGGAAATGCGCATGCTTCCTTTGAAGAGGCAATAGAGGGAGTTTCGTTAGCACTATTAACAGAAGTTCCTGCAGGATTACCTTATAGCATATGGCAATTGGTAGAACATATTCGTATTACCCAATTGGACATTGTAGAATTTTGTCTCAACTCAAACCACCAATCTCCTGTCTGGCCCGATCAATACTGGCCAGCCGCTGTTGAAATGGTTACAAAAGACCAGTGGGAAAATAGTCTGATTCAAATAAAAAAAGATAGAGAACGGTTTTTTGAGATACTTAAAGATCAGGAAATTGATTTATATACTCCCTTTGATTATGGAAATGGGCAAAGTGTTTTTCGGGAAGCGTTATTAATTGCAGATCATAATGCATATCACGTTGGGGAAATAATTGTGATCAGGCGTCTGCTAAAAGATTGGAAATCCTAATTAATATTAAAATTCTGTTAATACATAAAGGGCTGTACTTACAGCCCTTTATGTATTAACAATTAATTTATTGAATTATATAGTACCGTCTTTATTAATTTTTAAAGAAGTAGTTTCTTCTTCGTTTTTTACGTCTACCTGGTAATATTCTGCATTATTAGAGTCAATTACTAAATATGCAGCTATAGGTGCCCAATTTTTATATTTATTTGAAGACAAGGTTGCTTTAATAATACTTGGTAAAGAGTTAATCCTGACCATAGTTTTTAGGTTGTTATCTAGCGGGTTGATCACAGTAGTCCGGTTCCTAGTTTCGCTTACTGTTACTGTAGTGATACCTGCGAATGCCAATACAGCTGCTGTTAATAATAAACTCATTTCGTTAATTTTTGTAGATTATAATTATACAACAGCAGGTTCATAATGATGCCAATATTAGCATAGGAGGTTAAATCGTTGTATCAATGATGATTGTGTTTTGTGTGAATAGATTTGATTGTGGAATATATCCACATTATGTTGCGATAAGCAGCAGATTAGTGTAAATAGTAATATTTATTACATAAAAAAGCCGTCTTCAAAATAAATTTGAGACGGCTTTTTTTAGTTTAAGTAATTTTATGATGCGATTGTTGCAGTTTTTCTGCTAATTGCAATTTTCTTGACATTTTCAATTATTGCCGCTTTATCATATCCGCAAATAGCCCAAAGTTCAGCCTGTTCACCGTGTTCTATAATTTCATCAGGCATTCCTAGTCGAATTACTTGTGCATTATAATTATGATCAGCCATAAACTCCAGTACTGCAGAACCCATTCCGCCTTGAAGACAACCATCTTCTATAGTTACTATCTTAGTATAGCGTTTAAATACATCATGTAATAAGGCCTCGTCCAGTGGTTTTACAAAGCGCATATCATAATGCGCAGGATAGATACCTTCACTATTTAACTCTTTACAGGCCTCAACAGCAAAATTACCAACATGTCCAATGGTTAATATGGCAACATCTTCACCATCACATATCTTTCTGCCTTTACCTACTTCAATTGCCGTAAAAGGACGCTTCCAATCTACCAGAACACCATTTCCTCTAGGATAACGAATAGAGAAAGGCCCTTTATTTTCCAGCTGAGCCGTATACATTAAGTTTCTCAGTTCTTCTTCATTCATTGGAGCGGCAACAGTCATATTAGGAATGCACCGCATATAGGCAAGATCATATGCTCCATGATGAGTAGCACCATCAGCACCAGAAACTCCGGCACGGTCAAGGCAAAAAACAACATTTAAGTTTTGTATAGCTACATCATGGATCACCTGATCATATGCCCTTTGCATAAAACTAGAATAGATATTACAAAAAGGAACTAATCCTTGCGTAGCAAGTCCGGCAGAAAACGTCACCGCATGCTGTTCTGCAATGCCAACGTCAAAAGCACGGTCTGGCATCGCTTTCATCATAATATTCATAGATGAACCCGAAGGCATAGCAGGAGTAATCCCTACAATATTTTTATTAGATTCAGCAAGTTCTACCAGGGTATGGCCAAATACATCCTGATATTTTGGTGGCTGAGGTTTATCTTGTACAGATTTTTTAATCTCACCAGTGATCTTATCAAACAATCCTGGAGCATGCCATTTGGTCTGATCTTTTTCAGCAAGTGCAAATCCTTTCCCTTTAACAGTTACACAATGTAATAGTTTAGGACCAGGAATAGCAGCAAGATCTTTTAAAACAGCGGCAAGGTTCTTTACATCATGACCATCTACAGGCCCAAAATATCTAAAGTTTAGTGCTTCAAACAAATTGCTTTGTTTAAGTAAAGTACCTTTAATGCTTTTTTCAATCTTCTTTACAAACTTGTGCGCATTAGGACCTAATTCAGAAAGCTTAATCAACATGCTAGAGATATCATCCCTAAACCGGTTATACGATTTAGAGATCGTAATGCTAGTTAAATACTCCTTTAAAGCACCAACATTCGGATCTATAGACATACAGTTATCATTCAGGATTACCAAGAGGTTTGAGTTCTCAATTCCAGCATGATTCAGGCCTTCAAAAGCTAATCCTGCTGTCATAGCACCATCCCCAATTACGGCAACATGCTGACGATCTTTTTCACCTTTATAATGAGAAGCAACCGCCATACCTAAAGCCGCAGAAATAGACGTAGAAGAGTGTCCCACACCAAAGGTGTCATATTCACTTTCGCTGATTTTAGGAAAACCACTGATGCCATTAAGCACGCGGTTAGTATGAAAAACAGATTTCCTGCCAGTAAGTATTTTATGCCCGTAAGCCTGATGGCCAACATCCCATACAAGTTTATCATAAGGAGTGTTTAACACATAATGCAGAGCGACAGTTAACTCCACAACGCCAAGACTGGCACCAAAATGACCGCCGTTTACGCTCACTACATCAATGATATACTGTCGTAATTCCTGACTGATCTGTTCCAGGTCATCTTCTTTATACTGCTTTAGGTCAGCAGGGTAATTTATTTTCGGTAGTAATGGAGAGGTAAAGTTTTCCATGCAGTTATTAGTAGACAACAATATACAAAGTACGCGATTTTTGTTAATAAAACCACAAAATATTACTCATTAACGTATGCATCTCCATTGTTATTTGAATTGGTAATGATTTTGCTCCTTAATTTCAATTGGAAAAACATTATTTTTACAGAAATATACAATGACAAATGAAACGAGATACTTTAATTTTTGATTTGATTGACAGGGAATTAGACCGTCAGGAAAATGGCCTTGAGCTGATTGCTTCAGAGAACTTTGTGAGCAAACAGGTAATGGAAGCGGCTGGTTCAGTGTTAACTAACAAATATGCAGAAGGCTTGCCGGGCAAACGTTATTATGGCGGATGTCAGGTAGTTGATGAGATAGAAACTATTGCAATTGAGCGTGCAAAGCAATTATTTGGTGCAGCATGGGTGAATGTTCAGCCACACTCTGGTGCGCAGGCAAATGCAGCAGTGATGTTAGCAGTAATCCAGCCGGGAGATAAAATTCTTGGATTTGATCTTTCACATGGTGGCCATTTAACACATGGTTCTCCGGTTAACTTTTCAGGTAAATTATATCACCCGTTATTTTATGGCGTGAAAAAAGAAGATGGTCTTATTGACTATGCTAAACTAGAAGAAATTGCTCTAGCCGAACGTCCTAAATTGATTATTTGTGGTGCATCAGCTTATTCGAGAGAATGGGACTATGCGTTTATTCGCAGTGTTGCCGACAAAATTGGCGCGTTGGTGCTTGCCGATATTTCACATCCTGCAGGAATGATAGCGAGAGGCTTATTAGCTAATCCTCTTCCTCATTGTCATATTGTAACTACAACAACTCATAAAACATTACGTGGTCCGCGTGGCGGAATGATCATGATGGGTAAAGATTTTGAAAACCCATTTGGTTTGAAAACACCCAAAGGCGAAACTCGAATGATGTCTTCTGTTTTAGATATGGCTGTTTTTCCTGGTACACAAGGTGGGCCACTGGAGCACATTATTGCGGCAAAGGCAATTGCGTTTGGAGAAGCACTTAGTGATGAATATTTAGTTTATATCAAACAGGTTCAGGCCAATGCGCAAGCAATGGCAAAAGCATTTGTTGCTAAAGGTTATGGAATTATTTCTGGTGGTACCGACAATCATTTAATGTTGATCGATTTAAGAAATAAAAATATTACTGGGAAAGTTGCTGAAAATGCGCTTGAAAAAGCTGATATTACGGTGAACAAAAACATGGTGCCATTTGATGATAAATCACCTTTTGTAACTTCAGGAATACGTGTAGGAACTGCTGCAATTACATCCAGGGGATTTAAAGAAGGAGATATGGAGAAAATCGTTGATCTGATCGATCAGGTGATTACCAATCCTGATGATGAAGGCCATTTACTTAATATAAAAAAACAGGTAACAGATTTAGTTGCAGGTTTTCCACTATATAAATAAAATAGGTTATTAAAATATGCCAAATAATCCAGGAGTATTATCATTTAATGAAGAAGAAAGATTAGACGCATTATATGCATACAATATCTTAGATACTCCTGAAGAAAGCAGTTTTGATAACCTGGTCAGACTGTCGGCGCAAATTTTTAACGTTCCCATTGCCTTTATTTCTCTTATAGACAAAGAAAGGCAATGGTTTAAATCTTCTTTTGGCTGCGATTTAAAGGAAATACCCAGGGCAATATCTTTCTGTGAATATACCATTCTGGAAAATGCTGTTTTTCAGGTCAGTGATTCTCTGCTTGACAGCCGTTTTGCAGCACATTCCCTTGTTCTTGATCACCCTTTGGTACGCTTTTATGCAGGGACTCCATTAATTGATGAAAATGGATTTAAGCTTGGTACACTGGGATTGTTTGATCACGTTCCCCGCGAGTTAACAGCTGGTCAGCAAGAAATACTCCAAAACTTAGCTAAAGAGGTAGTGGTACACCTGGTGTTGAAAAAACAAGATCAGCAGCTTGTGACAAATGCGGCACGTTTTCAGGAACTGCTGGACATTACGCGCATTTCTCCTGAAATTCACTGCATATTGGATTTTAAAGGGAAAATATTATTTATTAATGATGCAGTTACACGCTTGCTGGAATATTCTGTAGAAGAAGCGATGCGTATGGAAATGTGGGATGTTTGTTATCCGGAGGATATTCCAAGGTTAATAAATACAGTAGAGGAAGGACTTCGTAATAAACAGAAAGAATTTAATATTGATTTCCGGATCGTAAGCAGAAATAATACAATTAGATGGATCAGCTGGAGTATGGTGGCAAAAAATGATTGCTGGTATACATATGGAAGAGATATCACTGCTAGTAAAAAGGTAGAAAGTGAATTGACCCAATTGTCATTTGTAGCGAGCAAGGTAAATAACGCAGTGGTTATTAACGATGCAAATAACCACGTCACCTGGGTAAATGCTGCTTTTGAAAAAATTACAGGTTTTAATCTGAATGATGTAAAAGGAAAGCGTTTAGGGGATTTAATTATAGGTCCAAAGACAGATTTGGAGCTTATTGCCGAAGTTAGGCACCTCACTAAAAAGAGACAGTCTTTTACCATTGATATGCTGGCTTATACAAAAGATAGCAGAGAGATTTGGTTATCTGTTTATAATACTGTTGTATTAGATGATAAGGGAAATGTAGATGCAGAAGTAGAGATTATTATTGATATCACAGATAAAAAAAGAGCAGAAGAAGAATTACAGGTATTATCACTAGTGGCAAGTAAAACGAATACCGGAGTAAATATCCAGGATAAAGAAGGGATAACAACCTGGGTTAACCAATCGCTCGAAAAAATGACGGGGTATAAGCTTTCAGAGTTGCGTGGCCATCAAATAGGAAATATTCTTTCCCCTAATTTTTATGATCAGGAATTGATCGCTACCTCAAGAACTAAAAGCAAGAATAATGAATCTTATGCGATAGAAGTATTAGGAGAAAAAAAAGATGGTTCGCCAATTTGGTTCTCAGTTTCTAATACACCAATTATCAATAATAAGGGGCACGTAGAAAGACAAATTGATCTGATCTCAGATATTACCCAGCGAAAGCAGGTAGAGCAGGAAATGATCGAAGCAAAAGAACAGGCGCTAAAGCTTAGCCAGGCTAAAGAGATGTTTCTGTCTGTAATGAGCCATGAGATTCGTACCCCATTAAATGCAGTGATTGGAATGACCCACTTACTGTTAGATAATGACCCAAAGATTTCGCAGATCGATGATTTAAATATTTTGAAGTTCTCAGGAGAGAATTTGCTGCATATTATTAATGATATTTTAGATTTCACTAAAATAGAAACTGGCAATATGGAATTGGAAGTGTTTCCTTTTAATTTGAAAACACTAGCGAATGACATTATAAACTCATTGCAGGTAAACGTAAAAAAGAAAGGCAATCAACTAAAACTGGTGTTTGACCCATTAATTCCTGTTCAAATTTCTGGGGATAAAAACCGTCTGTACCAGGTGCTAATGAATTTTCTTGGAAATGCAATAAAGTTTACAGACGATGGGATAGTGCAGTTAAAAATTAGCCTGGTTGGTCAAAATGAACTATCATCTGTTGTGAGGTTTGAAATTGAGGATAACGGTATAGGTATCCCAAAAGATAAGCAAAGTTATATTTTTGAAACCTTTACACAGGCAAAAACTGATATCGCTAGAAAATATGGAGGTACGGGATTAGGATTAGCCATTACAAAGAAGTTGCTTAACATGTTTAATTCTGAGATTACTGTAGATAGTACTGAAGGGGAGGGAACAACTTTCTCTTTTGAGATTGCCTTTAGCAAAGCTGCAGAAATATATACTGCTCTGGGTAATGGAACAGAAATGAGCGTATTTATTGGTAAAAAGATATTAGTAGTTGATGACAATGAGATCAATATTCTTATTGCTAAGCGTATTTTAAGTAAATGGGGACTCGAAATAGATGCGGCAATAAATGGCTATGAGGCTATAGATAAAGTGATGACTGAGCGTTATGATTTGGTTTTTATGGATATTAAAATGCCTGGAATAGACGGTTTTGAAACAACAGGCATTATCAGAGATATTACTGGTACATATTATAAAGAGCTGCCTATCATTGCTTTAACAGCCTCTACTTTAAAAAATGACCATTTTAAATTTATAGAATGTGGGATGAATGGTCATGTGCTAAAACCATTTAATCCCGAAGAGATTAAAAAGCTTTTATCAGGCTTCTTATCAAATGCTAAAGTCTAATTTGGTGAGGTAGATAGGTAAATTGAAAAGCTATAAAAAGATAAAGGGTAGATATTTCTGTGAAGAAGATATCTACCCTTACCATCTAAATTAACGCTCTCAACTATATAAACGAATAGGGAAAGAAAATGTTTTAGAAATTTTATTTTTATTCCGTAAAGGCAAGCGCCACAATACTAAGTTTACTAACTCCGGCATCTAGCAATACCTGGCCGCAAGCTTCCAGCGTTGCACCAGTCGTAATTACATCATCTATAAGGATGATATGTTTTCCTGCTACTTCTTGCTGTTTAGTAACCTGAAATACAGATCTCATATTTTCATATCGGTTGTACCTGGTCTTCTTCGTCTGAGAATTAGTATTTATCCTTCGAACAAGCGCTGAAGTATTTACGGGTATTTGCAAAACAAAGGCAATTCCATCAGCAATACATTTACACTGGTTATACCCTCTGCTTCTTTCTTTTCTTTCATGGAGTGGTACTGGAATAATTAGCTGCGCATGATGATAAAATGAAGATTTTAATAACCTTTCTCCAAGCATGGTACCAAGTTTGAATCCCAGGTCAGTTTTAGCCTTGTATTTGATCTGATGGACTAGTTTTTGCACCCGCGTTGCTTTTCTAAAGTAAAGCATCGCCATAGCTTGGTCACAACGTATCCTTCCCCAAAATAGTTTTGCAACAGCATTATCAGCATAATATTGAAAATCAGTAAAGGGAAGGTCATATAAACAGTGGAGACAAAGAAGCCTTTCTCCATGATAAAGTTCTCCACCGCAGGCATTACAGCTATCTGGAAACAGAAGATTTAGAAAATCACTTCCAAGTTGTTTTATATTAATCATTGTGCCAATGTAATTCCGAAAGGGAGTACACTGGTTACAAAATATTTTATTAAGCCTGGTCTTTTACTGCTAATTGTCCGCATGCAGCATCAATATCTTTACCACGGCTGCGCCTGATGTTCGTGTTTACACCCTGGCTTTTAAGGTAATTAGCAAAAGCATCAATTTTATCACCTTCTGCATTTATAAAATCAGCAAATTGAATCGGATTATACTCAATCAAGTTTACTTTGCAAGGCACATGTTTACAAAACTTAGCCAGATCCATTGCATCTTGAATCTCATCATTGAAATTATTAAATACAATATATTCGTAAGTAACAGGGTTTTTAGTCTTAGCGAAATAATATTTTAGGGCATCAGCCAATGCTTTTAAAGAATTGTGTTCTGTTATAGGCATGATTTCATTCCTTTTCTTATCATCCGCAGCATGCAGGGAAAGAGCCAGGTTAAACTTGGCACCATCATCCCCTAGTTTCATGATCATTTTTGCAATACCAGCAGTAGAAACAGTAATCCTCTTATAAGACATGTTTAAACCATCCGGAGCAGTGATCCGCTCAATTGATTTTAATACATTAGCATAATTTAGCAAAGGCTCACCCATGCCCATATATACAATATTGGTTAATGGGGCATTATAATTCTTTTTTGCTTGCTGATCAATCAAAACTACCTGATCATAAATTTCATCAGCATTCAGGTTGCGCTTTCTATCCATATATCCTGTTGCACAGAATTTACAGGTAAGACTGCAGCCCACCTGAGAACTTACGCAAGCCGTCATACGCTCTTCCATAGGAATAAGCACACCTTCTACAATATTACCATCGTATAATCGAAAAGTGTTTTTGATCGTATGATCATTACTAAACTGCGAATTATTAACTTCCACCACATTAATGGCATAATTCTCATCAAGTTTCTTTCTAAGGTCTTTAGACAGGTTACTCATTTCTTCAAAAGAACGTGCAGATTTTTCCCACAGCCATTGGTAAACCTGTTTGGCTCTGTAAGCGGGTTCTTTCATTTCCGTGAAGTGCTGCTGAAGTTGTATCAGGCTTAATGAACGGATGTCAGTTTTATTAATTGTAAGCATTTGGCACAAAGTTACCTAAAAAAAATAAGCCACCCAATATTTGTAAGGACTTGAATACAGATGGCATTATTCTTTTATCTTTTTGGACTTTTAGTGCGGCCTGCTGGTGCACCAGATTTTCCTTTTGATGGCCTCACAGGTCTTTTGCTTGGTCCATTTGTTTTGTTCCAATCTGAGGTTGCAGAAGTACTGCTGCTATTTTTAAAGGAACCCGATGCTGATTTCGCTGGTCTTTCCGATCTTTCTCCTTTATCCGGTTTAGGCGATCTTGCTTTACCTGCTCCTGCAGGCCTGGTTCTGGCTGGTTTCTTCGGTGTTACATTTACCATATCAGAAACTACAGCTTCTCTGGTTTTTTTAACTACCCTTTTCGGTTCAACACTTTTTTCAGAACTTGATTTAGCCACCATTTTATTGATCTCTGTCATCTCCTCTGGAGTAAGTTCTCTCCATTCTCCAACAGGAAGGCCTTTTAAATTGATGTTCATGATACGGGTACGCTCCAGTTTTGTAACTTCAAAACCAAAATGTTCACACATACGGCGTATCTGTCTGTTCAATCCCTGGATTAAAGTTATCTTGAAGATAAAAGGACTTTCTTTAGTCACTTTACACTTTTTTGTCATAACTCCCAATACAGGTACACCTTTAGCCATATTAGTGATAAACTGATCCGTAAGGGGTTTATTAACCGTTACCAGGTATTCTTTTTCATGGTTATTTCCTGCGCGAAGGATCTTATTTACAAGATCTCCATTATTTGTCATGAAGATCAGTCCCTGAGAGTCTTTGTCTAATCTTCCGATAGGAAATACCCGGTCACTGTGGTTTACATAATCAACAATGTTGCTCTTTACGCCAGCTTCCGTAGTACTGGTTACACCTATAGGTTTATTAAAAGCGAGTAGAATAGAGTTTTCCACTTCCTTAGGCTCAATGGTCTGTCCGTTAACCGTTACCAGGTCTCCGAAATAAACCTGATCTCCAACTTTTGCTTTTCTGCCGTTAATAAATACATTCCCCTGCTCAATGTATCTGTCAGCTGCTCTTCTTGAGCACATACCGCTTTCACTAATGTATTTATTTAATCGGGTGTTAGAATCAGACATAGACTATTTATTAATTTCTTTTTACAAAGTAATCACTTTATACTCATATATGCTATCAAAATAATTTAATTGCTTATAATAAGAGATGGGATTGTTACCTGTAAAAGCATCTTATTTTGGTAAACATAAATCTAATTCAGTAATTTTATAAAAAATAAAACAATATACGATGGCTGTTCCTTCTCCTCTGGATGATTTGGATAAAAATATGGGTGTCTTGTTTCTGCAAGGGGATAAACGTGATTATCTTAAACTATACAATAAGTACGCCCCTGCGGTTTTAGGTGTTCTTACAAGGACGATAGGGAATCAAAAATTAGCAGAAGAATGTATAAATGAATCATTTTGTAAGATTTGGGCAGAGCGTCTTAATTATGATCCTGAAAAAGAACGTTTATTTACATGGATGTTAAAGATTGCCAAAAGTTGTCCGCTATTTGGGTCTCTTGCAATAGAAAAACATCTGGATGATGAAATACGGGAAGGGATGGATCTTGTATATGCTACAGACATTAAATCATACCTGCACGAGAAACAACGTATGGAAGGCGATAATTTTGCAGCAGGTGTAGATGCAAGTATCAAACAAGCAATACACCTGATATATTTTGAAAATTGTAGTTTTGCAGCAGCAGCTGAAAAGTTAAATATATCCGTAGATACTTTAAGAGGTAAAATGGTTAAAACAATTAAACAGTTAAAAGGATCAGTATTAGCATGAACAATTGTGACGAATTTATAGCATCCGGATTATTGGAATTATACGTTTTGGAACACACTACTGCAGAAGAGGATATTCTGGTGAAGGAAATGCTCGCTTTGTACCCTGATATTATTGCCAAAGAAATCAGGGAAATTTGTGCTGTCTTTGAGAGGATTGCAGATGAAAATAAGCTTGTTCCTGATCCCATTATTAAGCCGTTTTTGGTAGCCAGGATTGATTATATGGAAAGGATGATTGCTGGTGAGCCTTTATCTTCCCCACCAGAACTTTCTGTAACTTCAAAAGTATCTGATTATAACGAGTGGATCACACGTCCTGATATGGTTTTGCCAGAGTTAGCTGATAACGTGTATGCAAAAATACTGAGTGCTACTCCTGGTATGATCTGTGCGATTGTTTGGATTAAAGAGATGGCACCACAGGAAGTTCACAATGATGAGTACGAGCGGTTTCTTATTTTGGAAGGCACCTGTGATATTCTGGTAGAGGAAAATTGCTATTCATTGAAACCAGGTGACTATTTTCAAATACCGCTTCATAAAGATCATACGGTTAGAATTACTTCATTTATTCCCTGTAAAGTGATTCTTCAGAGGGTTGCTGCTTAAGATGAGCCGTAACCTATCTGCCACCTGGGTTTATCCTGTAAATGATGCTCCAATGCAAAACGGCGTTATCGTAGTCAGTGAGGAAGGAAAAATCATATCCTTATTTTCTGCTGATCAAGCTGCAAAGCTTAAAATTGGAAATATTGAATTTTATGAAGGCACGCTTGTGCCTGGATTGGTGAATACACATTGCCATCTGGAACTCTCTCATCTGCTTGGAAAAATAGCACAACACACAGGTCTGCCTGGTTTTGTACAACAAGTGATGCAGCAGCGTGATGTGTCAACCGGTGAAATAGAAACGGCTATGCAAATGGCAGATGCAGAAATGTATGCTAATGGAATTGTTGCTGTAGGTGATATTTCAAACCAGGTGATTTCCAAGTCAGTTAAGCTGCAAAGTAAGGCTTATTACCATACTTTCGTAGAAGCAATGGGTTTTAATCCTGACCGTGCTGCCGAAATCATTAAAAAATCAATAAAGGTCAAAAACAGTTTTGCACCTCTAAAAGCAACGATAGTCCCGCATGCACCTTATTCGGTATCAGTTGCCCTTTTTAAAGAAATAAACGAAACTTCAGGTACTGAACATGATATTATTTCTATCCATAATCAGGAAACAGCTGATGAAAACAACTTTTTTGAATTCAAGACCGGTCATTTTCTAAAATTATATGAATTTTTAGGATTAGACATTTCTTTTTTTCAGGCAGGAGGTAAAAGTTCCTTACAGACTTACCTGCCCTATTTATCTGTATTTCCTAAAACATTGCTTGTTCATAATACTTTTACCAATCAGGATGATCTTGAATTTGCAATCTCCAAACATGCTAACCTCTATTGGTGTCTTTGTCCAAATGCAAACCTGTATATTGAAAATAGGCTGCCAGATATCCTAATGATGCAGCAAGCCGGTTTGAAGATTACATTAGGGACCGACAGTCTGGCTAGTAACCATCAGTTGAGTATCCTGGATGAAATGAGGGTATTACAAACACATTTCTCCATTTCATTTAATGAATTATTACGCTGGGCTACATTAAATGGGGCTGAGTTCTTGGGAGTAGATTCACAATTTGGTAGCTTTGAAAGCGGTAAACAACCAGGCATAAACCTGATTGAAAATTTAAATGGTGATCGGATCACCCAACATACCCGTATCCGGCGATTAATTTAAAGCATAATAAATTAAAGCCTTCCAGTTTCGGGTCAATTAATAATAATATATAAATGAAGCATATCGTAATTAGAATAACAGGAAAAGTGCAAGGCGTATCTTTCAGATACACGACTAAAGTGGTCGCCGACCAAATGGGGGTGAGAGGCATGATCAGGAACGAGAAAGACGGCAGTCTATATTTAGAAGCAGAAGGCGATGACACTTTGTTAGAGATTTTTCTGGAATGGTGCAATGAAGGTCCAGACAGGTCGCAGATAGAAAAGGTGGAAGTTACACCCGGCGAACTAAAAAACTATCGTAATTTTGAAATCATTAAAAAATAGGTTCCGTTTATTATCCGTTTAATCCTACCGCGTGTCAGCTATAAAAAGATTTTTGGGACAAACCGCCGTATATGGTCTAAGTACTGTACTATCGCGGCTGTTTAATTTTATTTTAACCCCACTTTTTACAAAGGTTTATGCAACCGGGGTTTATGGTGTATTTACTAAATTATACAGTTATGCCTCTTTAATTAATGCCGTACTTGCATTTGGTATGGAAAGTACTTATTTCCGGTATTTGAATAAGCACGAAGATAAAAAACAAGAGGTATATAATAATTCATTTCTTTGTATCGCCTTTATTTCTTTGCTATTTTTAATCACAGGGTCAGTATTTGCAAATACAATAGCAGGCTGGGTAAATAATGGAGATAAAGGTCAAATATTAGATTATCAGCAATATGTCCGCTTTTTTGTGTGGATCTTATTTACAGATGCAATTTGCGTAATTCCCTTTGCCAAAATCCGTGCAGATGGAAAAGCCTTTAAATACAGTGTGATTAAATTTGCGAATATTGGAAGCTTTGTAGGATTTAACCTCATTTTTCTTTTCGTTATACCCTGGATAATTAAAGAACAAGGGCCACTTTCTGGATGGTTAGCGTCCTGGTACCGCTTTCATTGGGTAGGTTACGTTTTTTTATCAAACTTGATTGCCAGCTTGGTTACACTGCTTTTGTTGCTGCCAGAATTTTTGCAGCTTAAGCTTCGTTTAGACAAAGAACTTTTTTTTAAAATGATTTCTTACAGCTGGCCTATATTAGTTGCCAACTTATCTTTTATTGTAAATGAGAACCTGGATAAAATCGTGCTCAGCCAGTTGTTGCCAAAAGGTGTGGCCGATAGTGATGTTGGGATCTATGGCGCAGTGTGTAAAATTGCCATGTTCATGAGTATATTTATCACTGCTTTCCGCTTAGGTGCAGAACCGTTCTTTTTCAGTCATGCAAAACAGGCAAATGCAAAACAAACCTATGCCACTATACTTCATTATTTTGTAATTGCCCTTTCCATTCTATTTGTCGCACTAATAGCAAATATTGAAGTACTTAAATATTTTATTAGTCGTGATAAAGCGCATCTGGCAGACTATTGGGTAGGTTTGCCCGCAGTACCTTATCTGCTTTTTGGATACGTATGTCTTGGTATTTACAGTAATTTATCTATCTGGTACAGGCTATCAGATCAAACGAAATTTGGATTGTATATTTCCGTAGCAGGTGCTACAATTACCATTGTGCTTAATTTTTTACTCATCCCCAGGTACAGTTATATGGGCTCTGCATGGGTTTCTATGCTAGCGTATTTTGTAATGATGGTGATTTCCTATCTGCTTGGACAAAAATATTACCCCATTCCTTATCAGTTAAAAAGAATATTAACTTACCTGCTGGTATCTGTTCTATTGGTTGTGTTATCTTTCTGGGTCTTCCACAGAAATATCTATATTGGCAATGGCTTATTGCTACTGTTCCTTGCCGGGATATTCTATGCAGAAAAGAACGACTTAAAATTACTTTTATCAAAAGGTAAATCAATGTAAAGAAGTAAGTACAAAGTTCATATAACCTTACTTAAACTATAAAAAAGTAACACACTATATCAAAATGAAGATTAATATTATCAACAAATCAGAACATCCACTTCCACAATATGAAACTGCTCATGCTGCAGGAATGGATATGAGAGCTTTTATAGGAGAAGAAATGGTTATTAAACCAATGCAGCGCATGCTAGTGCCTACAGGTTTACATATCGAATTACCCATAGGTTATGAAGCTCAAATTCGTCCGCGCAGTGGTTTAGCTTACAAACATGGAATTAGTATAGTAAATTCTCCGGGTACAATTGATGCAGATTACCGTGGAGAGATAAAAGTTTTACTAATAAATTTTTCAGATACTGATTTTGTAGTAAACAATGGAGACCGGATTGCTCAAATGGTGATTGCTAAACACGAAACTGTGATTTGGGAAAGTGCAGAAGAATTAAGTGATACAGCACGCGGCGAAGGTGGCTACGGGCATACTGGTAAATAGCTAACGATGAAAAGGACCGTTGTTTTCTGTTGTATTTTCCTTTCCGCAACGCAGGTTTTTTCCCAGGGGATAAAACCTTCTGCAAAGGACAGTGCACTTATAAAGCAACTGTTCTTTACGGGTTTACGTGATAAGTTAAAGGAGAATTATGAAAGAAGCAATATAAGCTTTAGCCAAATTACCACCATAGATGCTAGAAATGATGCAGCGTGGTATGAAATAGCCTTGCTAAATTTCCGCCAGAATAAAATGCCACAAGCAGAAGAAGCCGTAAAAAAAGCAGTCACTATTGATCAAAATAACCCATGGTACTGGAAATTATTATCAGAACTTTATAAGAGTACCGGTAATATGACTGATTTAGTTCCTGTCTTTAATCAGCTTATTCGTCTTTCTCCTGATCAGCAAAACTATTATTTTGACCGTGCAAGTGCAAACTATGCATTGGGTAAAATAGAAAATGCAAAAGCGGGATACGAAGAGGTAGAGAAAAGATTTGGTAATTCACCTGCATTAGTACGCGCCAGGGAAAGAATTGCAGCGCAGCAGCAGCAATCTGCTGTTTCTACAGATATTAGATCTGACGATATAATGGCTGTAGCTACACAATATATTTCACAAAAGAATTTTGTAGCTGCGGCTGCCATACTGGAAAAGGTAGCTGCCACACACCAGGATGATCCTCTTTTTCTAACACTTTATGGAGATGTGCATTATGAAACAGGTAATCTGCCAGCGGCACTCAAACATTATAAGCTAGCATTAAAAATAACGGATCAGCTCTATGGCGCATGGGAAAAAGTGCTGAATATCCATATTATACTTGGCCAATACAAAGAAATGGTGATCGCAGGTGAAGAAGCCTTATCCATTTATCCTAATCAGGCCATTCTTTATTATTATATGGCTTTTGCTTTACACCGGGAAAAGCAGAATAATGAAGCATTAAAGAATATTAAATCAGCATTAGCCCTTGATGGTGATAATAGAGAATTACAAGCATTAGTGAATGCGTTACAAGCAGAGATTCTAATTGATGAGCATAAATCAGTGGAAGCAGATCAGGCTTTTGATAAGGCAGTTAAACTTGATCCTCACAATTACCAGATCATGAACAACTACGCTTATTATCTGGCGTTAAGAAATGAAAATCTGGATAAAGCAGCATTACTGATTGACAAGGCTGCTATTGCACTGCCACAAGATGCTTCTATTGCAGATACCTATGCTTTGGTTTTATTAAAAGGCGGCCGTTATGCACTTGCAAGAACCTGGATAGAAAAGGCTTTACAAAACAATGAGGCTGGAAATAGTGTTTACCTGGAGCACTACGGGGATATTCTGTTCTTAAGCGGAGAGCAAGAAAACGGTTTGGCTCAGTGGAAAAAGGCCTGGGATGCAGGTAATAATTCATCGCTCTTAAAACGCAAAATAAATGAAAAGAAATATTTTAAATAGTTTGCTGGTCATCCTATTACTGACCACAATTACAGCTTGTAAAACTAAAAGAGCAATTGTTAAGGCGCCTGATGTAGTTATTGCACCTGTGGCCGATAACAAAAGAGCAGAGAACTTAAGACTGCTGAAAGAAAAAGACGTTCCTTTTAATACCTTAACCATGAAAGGAAAGGTTAACCTGGATATGGACGGTAACACCAACAATGTAACAGTCACTATCAGGATGAAGCGGGATGAAAAAATATGGGTGAGTATTACTGCTATTGCAGGAATTGAAGTAGCCAGGGCATTAATCACACCCGATAGTGTTTTAGCAAGGAACAACTTACAATCCCTGGCCACTAAGAAGCCATTCTCTTACTTAAATACTTTTACCAGCAAACAAGTGACCTTTAAAATGCTGCAATCCATTTTATCCGGAAATACAATTTCGGATTTTATGACGGATAAAACAGTAATAGATTTGGTAGGCGGGGTCTTTACAATGAGCGGTAATAAGTCTTATCTTAATTACCGTACCACATTTAATACCTTGTTAAAGACTTCAAAAATTGATATGTTAGATGCTAAAGCAGGCCAGTCACTTACCGTAGTGTATTCAGATTACCAGCAACTAACAGACGTACTGATCCCTTCAGTGATGAAAATCAGTGCTTTGTCTGGTAGAAAGAAAACTAATATTGCATTTGACTTTTCAAAAATAGAGCGCAATGTTCCACTTGATTTTCCGTTTACTGTTCCTAACAGGTTTGAGGTAATCAACTAAATTTTTTATACTTTTGAGGCAATGAAGCTACATAAATTACTTTTGTTTCTTTTGTTTGTTGCGTTTGCGTCAACAGCATTTGCTCAAAGCAGCGCCCAGCTCAAGAGAAAAAAAGAAGCCATACAGCGGGAAATAGAACTTTTACAGAAAAACCTTAATAAGGCAGCTCAAAGTAAAAAGCTTACTATAAGTGAGATACGTGCGTTAAATGCGAAAATCAGTCTGATGCAGAACAAGATCTCTGTGATCAACTCTGAAATTAAAAATCTGGATAATGAAATCCATGAAAACACGAATACCGTACATTCATTGCAAGGCCAGCTAGCCCAGCTTAAAAAAGAGTATGCAGGGATGATCAGGTTTGCACAGCGGAACAAAAATTCTTATGATAAGATGATGTTTGTTTTTGCAGCAAGTGATTTTAATCAGGCTTATAAGCGGATAAAATACTTACAGCAATTTGGGCAGTACCGTAAAAAGCAGGCAGATTATATACAGGGAACAGAAAAGAACCTGAATTATAAAATAGTTGTACTGGATAAAAGTTTAAAAGCTAAAAGCAATTTGCTCCGTGAACAAGAGAACGAGCAAAATAAACTGGCAAAGAATAAAAATGAGCAATCCTCTGTGCTGAATAAAGTTAAAAAGCAGGAAAAGCAGCTAAGCCAGGATATTGCGAGACGTAAAAGACAACAAGCCGTAATTGACCGGCAGGTAAGAGCGGCAATACAGTACGAGATCGCAAAAGCGAAGAAAGAAGCAGAAGAGCAAGCTAGGATTGCAGCAGCAAAAGCAAGGGCAGAAAATAAACCTGCTCCAGTTGAAAAAGCTAAAACATCAAGCAATTACTTAACCGCTACACCAGAAGCGGCAAAGTTGTCTGCAGGATTTGAAACTAACAGGGGCCGTTTACCATGGCCGGTAAGCCAGGGGTCCATAACGGAACATTTTGGAAAACATATGGAAGACCAGGCATCCTATTCAAATGATGGAATAGACATCATGACGGGTGAGGGGGCTACAATTAAAGCCATATTTGGTGGTGAGGTGCGTTTTGTGAAGATGATACAGGGAATTTATGTGGTAGGTTTAAGGCATGGTGATTATTTCACAGTCTATCAAAATCTTAAATCAGTAAGTGTATCTGGCGGAGATAAAGTAAGTACCGGGCAAGCATTAGGTGTAGTAGCAAGTGGGTCTGACGGACCTTTATTTCACCTGGAGATCTGGAGGGGACAATCAAGGCTTAATCCTGAAGCTTGGATTGCCAATAAATAATTGTTGTTAAATGTTTATATTTGTTAATAGGTTATAAATTGAATTGATATGTACGGAGGAGTGTTATTAGAATTTTTGAATATGGGCGGAGGAGAAATCATGTTAATCATGGTAGTTGTCCTGTTATTATTTGGAGGTAAAAAATTACCAGAACTAGCAAGAGGATTAGGTAAGGGGATCAGAGATTTCAAAGATGCTTCTGAAGGCGTAAAAAGAGAAATCCACCGAAATATTAATGCAATAGATCTTGATGAAGATCCAAATACCCGCAATTTTAACAAAGAAGAAGAACCTGTTAAAACGGCATCACAAACATTAGAGGAACAAATGTATCCAAAAACAGAAGTTAAGGAGCCAATCAACCTGACTAAGGAAGAACCTACTTCACCAACTACAGAAAAAATATAAATAAAAACTAACATTTAACTTAACTATTATGTTAAACACAACAATATTAGGGATCTTCGGAATGGGAGGCCAGGAAATCGTAATTATCTTAGTAATCGTTTTATTGCTTTTTGGTGGTAAAAAAATTCCTGAACTGATGCGCGGATTAGGTAAAGGCGTAAAAGAATTTAAAGATGGTAAAGATGGAGCAGATGAGCCAGTTGAACCAACTCATACCAATACCCACAAACCTTTATAGGTTTACCTGACTGAATTTTATAACCTTTTTTATTTCGTTTTTATAATTGAAGAAGTATAGCTCTTTATCGGAGATACAAATCCTTATTGCCCAAAAACAGCTGGATCTACCAGATCTGCTTTCTTACTATTTTACGCAAATTGAAAAAAATCAAAACCTCAATGCATTCAATGAGGTTTTTTTTCATTCTGCTAAACAGCAAGCACTGCTTGTCCAGCAGAAGATTAATGCAGGTACTGCCGGGAAACTGGCTGGCATGGTGATTGGTATTAAAGATAATATTCTATATAAAGATCATTCTACTACTGCATCATCCAAAATGCTGGAAGGCTTTATTTCTCCTTATTCTTCCACAGTTGCAGCACGTTTAATTGCAGAAGATGCGGTCATTATTGGGCGGTTAAACTGTGATGAATTTGCGATGGGTGGCTCTAATGAAACCTCTTATTTTGGTCCGGTACGCAATGCAGCCGATAATGAAAGAGTAGCCGGCGGTTCCTCAGGTGGTTCTGCGGTAGCAGTACAGGCAGATCTTTGTCTTGCTGCACTCGGTACAGATACAGGAGGTTCAGTTAGGCAGCCTGCTGCTTTTTGTGGTTGTTTTGGCCTCAAACCTACTTATGGACGAATCTCCAGATATGGTGTAATTGCTTATGCCTCTTCCTTTGACCAGGTAGGTACATTGACATCATCTGTAAGTGATGCCGCATTGCTGATGGAAGTATTAGCCGGTGCAGATGAACATGACAGTACTGTATCCCGTTTGGCTGTGCCAGATTACCTTGCTAGACTAGATGACGCAAGTCCAAAAAAGATTGCAGTATTAAAAGAAACACTAGAAAGTGAGGCCTTAGATCCTGAAATTAAAGCTGCAATAGATAAAGCAATCGATCAGTTAAAATCTCAGGGACACACTGTAGAATACGTGTCTTTCGATCTGCTTGATTACCTGGTTCCTGCTTATTATGTATTAACAGCCGCAGAAGCTTCTTCTAACTTATCCCGTTATGATGGTGTTCATTTTGGATACCGTAATCTGGAAGCCACCAGCTTGAATAGCTTGTATAAGAAATCCAGGGCAGAAGGTTTCGGTAATGAAGTAAAGACAAGAATTATGCTGGGCACATTTGTTTTAAGTGCGGGATATTATGATGCTTATTATCAAAAAGCGCAGCAAGTCAGACGTTTGATCAGAAATAAAATGGAAGATCTATTTACACGTTATGATGTAGTTTTAACACCAGTATCACCAACACCTGCTTTTAAAATAGGAGAAAATATTAAAGATCCATTAGTCATGTACATGGCCGATATTTTTACCGTACTCGCTTCACTAACAGGTGTACCTGCAATCGCTGTTCCACTAGGCAATAATCCTGCAGGTTTACCGTTAAGTATGCAGCTCATGGCGAAGCATTTTGAAGAAGGAACTTTACTATCTTTATCAAAGAGTTTCACCGGGTTAGCTTCTTGTTAAACTAAATTTTTGCTTATTGCAGTCCTCTAGCCTATGAAATTAAATGTACTTATCTTATCTTTTAGTTTATCCTTCATAACAGCACTATCTGCTGAAGCACAGCAAAAGATCAACAGGCTAGATTCCATTTCTCCAATCGCATTTTTATCTGCTAATCTATCTGCTGATACTACTCCGGTACCTATAGTTTTAGAGAATCCATTATTTTACAACTATAATTTCACTTACAAAAAGCGTTTGGATTCTATTCAGAAAGAAATCCCAATGAGTTATAACGAATCTGTACAACGTTATATTGATATCTATAGCAACAGAAAAGATATGATGGGCAAAATGCTAGGGCTATCTGAATATTATTTTCCCATATTTGAAAATGCGCTAAAGGCATATAATATGCCTTTAGAACTAAAATATTTACCTATCATAGAATCATCTATGAATTCTCATGCAATTTCCAGGGTGGGGGCTACAGGCTTATGGCAATTTATGTTCTCTACTGCAAAAGGATACGGATTGAGCATGGATAATTATGTTGATGAGCGTAAAGATCCTATACAAGCCAGTTATGCTGCTGCTGCATATTTTAATGATGCATACAGGGAACTAGGAGACTGGTTGCTTGCTATTGCTGCTTATAACTGCGGTACTGGTAACGTAAACCGGGCTATAGCAAAAGCACATTCCAGAGATTTCTGGGCTATCCGTCCATATCTTCCTTTAGAAACTAGAAATTATGTTCCTGCATTTATTGCCGCAGTTTACGTGATGAATTGTCCTGATAAACATCAGATTAAATCTCAGAAATCACTTTTCGCCATTAAAACCGATACTATCCAGGTAAGCCGCTACGTATCCCTTACAGAGTTGGCTGCTGTGCTTGCTATGGAAGAAAATGATCTCTGTACGCTCAATCCTTCTTATAAGAAAAAGATAGTTAATGGATCACCAGATTCTCCTAAGCGTATTATAATGCCAAAAGTTAGCCTGGCTAATTTTGCCGGCATCTATGAAGTACTTAATGACCGTACTATAGATACAGATACTAGAGTAATCATGGCCGCTAATGATGACAGAAGAATTCATAAACGACGTAAAGAAATTGCCGAACCTAAACCTGCAGTAGTTTACCACAAAGTTGGAGAGGGTCAAAATTTAAGTACCATTGCCAATAAATACCACGTTGAAGTACAAGATTTAAAAGTTTGGAATCATCTTAAAAGTACTAGCCTGGTTCCGGGACAAAAGCTAATTGTCTCTAAAAAATCTGCCTTAAATAAAGAAGAAGATAGCGCAAAAGGCAAAAAATACATTTCTTATAAAGACAAATCATCTTCCCATACGGGTAATACGGATAGGTTATAAATTGCTTTGTTCTTTTTGTTCATTCCTTCCTTCATGGATATTTTTTAGGAAATATTTCCCCATATTCGTCCTGTCTCTGACAGTAATTACCGCTCACAATTTTTTATGATCTATTATCTGCTTAAGCCAACTGTCTGAGCAGCCTATAGATATGAAAATAATTGTGAACGATAATTTAATATTAAAGATTAATTCATTTTAGTAGATTAGCAGTGCTCTAGCGCTTGTGCTGGTATTTCCTAATCTAGAAATGGAAATGAATATTAAGACCGGATAAATTAAGATTATATGTTTGATTATATTGATGGCAGGCTAACATTTAAATGTCCTGCTTATATTGTGGTAGAAGCAGGTGGTGTAGGATATCACATCAATATATCATTAAATACCTATAGCAGTCTTGGTACTTCAGAACGCTGTAAGATATACGTTTGGCTGCATATCAAAGAAGATGCCCATACGCTTTATGGTTTTATGGATGAAGGCGAACGCAGGTTGTTTTTGCATTTAATTTCTGTTTCTGGTATTGGCCCTAATACAGGCCGGATGATGCTCTCTTCTATTACTCCGGCAGAAATCCAAACCGCTATTGTCAATGCTGATCTTCCTTTAATTCAGCGGATTAAAGGGATAGGTGTAAAATCTGCACAACGATTGGTTTTAGAGCTTCAGGATAAACTTAAAAAAGAAGGAACAGGATCTTTAATTGCTGCACCACTTAATAATACGGTTCGTGAAGAATCTTTATCTGCATTAATGATGCTCGGTTTCGCAAAGGCCCCAGCAGAGAAATCTTTAGATATCGCGGTTAAAAATGGAGGCGCAGACTTAACAGTTGAACAAATGATTAAAATAGCCTTAAAAAATTTATAAAATTTTTTGCCCTTGAAAAAAACCTTTACTCTAATTATATTTCTGATTTTTTCTTTCTCCGGGCAGCAGGTTTTCTCGCAAGTGAACCGTAATAGCCGTAAGCAAGATACGGTGAAGAATACTTTTGGCCTTAGAGAAAAACAGCGCCTTGGTATCAGACAACCAAATAATCCATTTGAACCGCTACCTGATAATTTTAAAAGGGAAGTAGAATATGATGCTGTAAACAAACGTTACATCATCAGAGAAAGAGTAGCCGGAAGATTTTTTAATCCCCCTCAATATTTAACTATAGAAGAATATCAGCGTTTAGTTAATAGTGAACTCAAACGGGAAAACTGGCGGTCTATTTCCAATTCTGAAGCAGATGAAGTAAGAAGAACAGGGATTATCCCAAACTTAACGGTTAATAATAAATCATTTGCCAGGATATTTGGGGGGAATGTGATTAGCATACAGCCAAGGGGAGAAGCTGAGCTGACTTTTTTAGGCCGCATCAACAAGAATGAAAATCCTTTGTTTAATGAGCGGCAGCGTGTACAAAGTAATTTCGATTTTAATCAGCGGATCCAAATGGATGTAGTGGGTAATATCGGTACCAATGTCGCCCTTAAAATGAATTATAATACAGAGGCACAGTTTGATTTTGAGAATCAGCTAAAACTGGATTATACAGGTGGAGAAGATGATATTATTAAAAAAATTGAAGCAGGTAATGTCAGTTTTCCCTTAAGTACATCGCTAATAACAGGTACACAAGCCCTATTTGGTATAAAAACACAATTACAGTTTGGCAAGCTGAATGTCACCACCGTATTTTCGCAGCAGAAATCTCAATCCAGGGAATTAAAGATTAATAATGGGGCACAGCAGAACGAATTTAGGATGGGGGCTGATAATTATGAAGCAAACAAACATTATTTTTTGGCAGCCTACTTTAGAAACACCTATAACAAATCATTAGCCACTCCACCCACCCTTCTCTCTGGAGTGAACATTACAAAAGTAGAAGTCTGGATCACCAATAAAACCGGTAACACGACAGATTCCAGAGATGTTTTAGGGTTAATTGACCTTGGAGAGAATACTCCATACAATACAGGACAGATTGTTGGTGGTGCAGGATACACCCCACTTCCATCTGGGTTTGCATTACAAGGTTCCAGGCAGTCAAACGATTTGCTTTCTAAGTTGCCTGCAGGAGTAAGAGCAACAAATTCAAATGATGTAATTTCCTATTTTCAGGCCAACGGTGGTACGGATAATTATGCAAAAATGATCTACGCGCGTAAATTATCTGAAAAAGAATATACGCTCCATTCTCAACTGGGTTACATCTCTCTTAACAATGCCCTAAATTCTGATGAAATTCTTTCGGTTGTTTTTCGATACACCTTTAATGGTGCAGAATACCAGGTTGGAGAATTTTCTACCGATGTTTCATTTGATCCTGCCGCACCAAAAGTTTTATTTGCGAAGTTACTTAAAAATGAAACCACTAAAACCAATTTGCCAACCTGGGACCTGATGATGAAAAACATCTACTCCATTGGCGGTTATCAAATCAGTCAGCAGAATTTCAAGCTTGATATTTTTCGTCTTGAAAATGAAACTGGGATTGAAAAGCCCGTAATGAGCGAAGGCGTAAATACCAATAGTAAATTGTGGATTAACCTAGTTGGTTTAGACCGGCTAAACCAGCAGAAAGAGCGAAAGCCTGATGGTGTATTTGATTTTGAAGCAGAAGATAAGCCTTTTTCCAGCACCACAAGCGGTTCAACTTCTATTGGCAATATTAATTCAACAGGCACAACCAATGCGCTAGCTACCTTTGCAACTAATATGAGTAAAGGCTACATCACGATTGACCCGCTAAATGGCCGTATTATTTTCCCTGTGGTTGAGCCTTTTGGTCAGGATTTAGCAGCTCAGTTTAACCCCGGAGAACAAAACCTGATTGATAAATATACCTATACCGCTCTTTATGACTCTACAAAAGTAGTCGCACAGCAACTTTTCACCAAACAAAACAGGTACCTCATTAAGGGTACCTATCAATCCGCTGTCGCTTCAGAGTTTAGTCTTAATTCTATCAACGTACCTGAAGGCTCAGTTAAAGTTTTTTCAGGTACGATTCCTCTGCAGGAAGGCGTTGATTTTACGGTAGACTACCAAGGCGGCCGGGTAACGATTATCAATACAGGCATTCTGATCTCTGGTCAGCCTATCCGGATCACTACCGAAAACAGTGAATTATTTGGGCTTCAGCAGCGCTCCTTATTTGGAACGCGGATGGACTATCGCGTAAACAATAAGTTGAACATCGGCGGGACTTTCCTTAATCTTACTGAAAAACCTTTAACACCAAAAGTAAATATTGGCGAAGAGCCTCTTTCTAATAGTATTTGGGGGCTGGATTTAAACTACAGTACATCATCCCGGTTTTTAACAAAAATGGTAGATCGTTTGCCATTCCTATCTACAAAAGCACCCTCTAAGTTTAGCTTCTCTGGTGAATTTGCAAAATTGGTTCCAGGCCATCCAAAAGCATTAAATAGTGCAGGTGATAAAGGTGGTGTGAGTTATCTGGATGATTTTGAAGCCTCACGTTCTGTGATTGATTTAAAAAGTGCAATCTCCTGGCAGCTATCAGGTACTCCGCAACTATTTGCTGAATCGCAATTAATTGACGACCTCGCCTACGGTTATAACCGTGCAAAGCTTGCTTTTTACAATATCGACCCTACCTTTTACAACAATACAGGTACTAATATTCCTGCTAACCTTAGAAATAACAGGCAAGAATTATCTAACCATTATGTAAGAGAAATCATTGAACAGGAAGTTTTTCCGCTTAAAGAAACACCAACCGGGCAAGCAATATCACTGCCAACCCTTAACCTCGCTTTTTACCCGAACAAAAGAGGCCCCTATAATTATGCGACCAATGGATTCAATTCCAGCGGTGACCTGTTAAACCCAAGAACACGCTGGGGCGGAATGTTCAGAAGAATTGAGACCAATGATTTTCAGGCGCTCAATATTGAATATATTGAGTTATGGGTAATGGACCCTAATATTTATAAGCCCAACTCTGCAGGAGGCGATTTATACTTTAACATTGGAAATATCTCTGAAGATATCCTGAAAGATGGAAGAAAATCATTAGAAAACGGCTTGCCTGCTGATGGTGACCCCAGTAAATTTGATGAGACCAATTGGGGCAGGGTACCAAAATTGCAGCCTGTCATACAAGCTTTTGATAATGATCCAGCCGCACGCAGGGCACAAGATGTAGGGTTAGATGGTTTAACTAACGAAAATGAAAGAACCAAATTTGCAACAGCAATTAATCAGATCAAAGCACAGCTCAACTCTACCGCCGCAGCGGTAATAGATAACGATCCAAGTTCTGATGATTATACTTATTTTAAAGGTCCGGCCCTTGATCAGGCAAATGCAGGAATCTTAAAACGCTACGAGAATTATAATGGAACAGAAGGTAACTCTAAAACTTCTCAGCAATCATCAGAAGAACTTGGGCTAGACAATTCTGCTTCTACTTCTTTGCCAGATGGAGAAGATGTGAACCGCGATAACAACATGACCCAGTCTGACGAGTACTTTCAGTACAAAGTTTCAATGCGCAAAGGAGATCTTGAAATAGGAAAAAATTATGTAACTGACGCAGTTACCTCGCAGGTGAAATTAGCAAACGGATCAACACAGCCCGTTACCTGGTACCAGATCCGTATTCCACTAGCAGACTATGAGCAGAAAGTAGGGAACATTCAAGATTTTAAATCGATCAGGTTCTTTAGAATGTTTATGACAAATTTTGCAGACACCTCTGTTTTAAGGTTTGCCAAGATCCAGTTAGTAAGAGGGGAATGGAGAAAATATAACAGTGAAAATTCAAGCTCCCAGATCATTGTAGATCCAGCCTTAAATACGGTTACCCCCGATAATTCTACGATTGATATTACTACTGTAAATATTGAAGAAAATGGAAGACGTTCTCCAATCCCTTATGTAGTGCCACCAGGCATACAGCGAGAACTAGATTTTAATAATTACAGAACAGACACCAGGCTCAATGAGCAGTCATTAGCATTAACCATTAGAAACCTGCGTGATGGCTATGGCAGGGCTACTTTTAAAACAGCACTGAACGATTTCCGTTCCTATAAACGGTTAAAAATGTTTGTCCATTTAGAATCAATGGGTAATACCGTAATTAACAATGGAGATCTAAGCGCTTTTATCCGCATTGGAGCAGATAACCAGGACAATTATTATGAATACTCACAGCCACTGGTCGTTACGCAACCAAATACAAGTGATCCAAATGCGATATGGCCTGATGCTAATATCCTGGATATCCAGCTAGACTTGTTTCAGAACGCGAAACTAGCCAGAAACAGGGCAAGAGGGGCAAATGGTGAAATATGGGACATTAGTAAACCTTATTCATATATCGTAGACGGTAATAGAACAATCACGATAAAAGGCCAGCCAGATATGAGCCAGGTAAAAGTATATATGCTGGGCATTAAAAATCCTTTAAAAAATGCTGCCAATCCTGGAGATGATGATGGATTGGAAAAAAATGCACAAGTGTGGTTTAACGAATTGAGGCTCACAGAATTTGATGAGCGTGGTGGCTGGGCCGCCGCTGCAAGAATGAATGCACAACTGGCAGACTTTGGCGAGATCAACGTTTCAGGAAGTAAATCAACTATCGGTTTCGGTTCCTTAGACAGCAGGGTGAGTGAGCGTAACCGAGCGGATAATGTGTTTTTTGATCTCTCTTCCAGTCTTGAATTAGGAAAGTTCTTCCCACAAAAAACAGGTTTAAAAGTACCCATGTACGTAAGTTATTCGAGCCAGGTAAGTACACCACAATACGATCCGCGCATGCCCGATATTGAATTAAAAACTTCGATGCAAGGAGCGACCAAAGAAGAGAAAAAAGAAATTCTTGAATATGCACAAGATGTAACTACCCGCAATAGCATTAATTTTACAAATGTTCATAAGGAGCGGACAAACCCAGAGAAGAAACCGCAACTTTGGGATGTAGAAAACTTAAGTGCCAGTTATTCCTATACCAAATTCCTGCATCATGATTTTATCAATGAAAATACAATTCAGAAAAACTATCATGGTTCCTTAGCCTACAACTATTCTGGCCAATCCAAAAACTACCGTCCTTTTGATAAAATCATCAAATCAAATACCCTAGCCTTATTAAAAGATATCAACTTTAGTTTATTACCAAGCGCAATCAATTTCAGGGTTGACGTAGATCGTTTTTACGCAGAAAACAGCCTTCGCAATAATGATCCATCAAATAGTATCCCGATCAATACCACCTATAACAAGAATTTCCTGGTTACCCGTGTTTATGCCATTTCATGGAACCTGACCAAATCGCTTACACTTGATTTTGATGCAACCAATTATTCAATCATCGATGAACCCAATGGTAAGATCGAAGGTTTGAAAAGAGATACAGTGTGGCAGAATTTGAAAAGACTGGGCCGCAATACCGATTATAGCCATAACATGAACATCACCTATAACGTTCCTGTGAATAAAATTCCGGGGTTAGACTGGGTAAACCTGGCTACCCGTTATGGAACAAATTTCAACTGGCAAACAGAGCCACTTTCTACGCTAAATGATCCTGCAATAAATTTAGGTAATACCATTCAGAATTCCAGGACTATCCAGATCAACCCAACCCTTAATTTTGCAGGATTATATAACAAACTCGGATTTTTAAGAAGAGCAAAAAGCGGGTCAGCAGAAGGCACAGGATCAGAAATATGGCTAGGCTTACTTACCACGATAAAAAATATAAACGCAGCATACACACAGACAAAGGGAACTTTCTTACCTGGCTATTTACCTTCTACCAGTTACTTAGGGATAGACGATATTACCGGAGCTCCTGGATTGGGGTTTGTTTTTGGAAGTCAGCGTGATATCAGGTTAATGGCTTTAAATAATGGATGGATCACTACCGATACGCTGCAATCTCAACTTTATATTAACACCTTAAGAGAGGATTTTAGTATGACCGGTGTATTAGAACCTTTTCGTGATTTCAGGATCACACTAACGGCAAATAAGAACCGTACCATGAACTACTCTACCAATTTCAGATACGATAATACCAGTCAGAGTTTCCGTAACCTCAGTCCCTACACTACTGGTGATTACAGTATTTCATTTATCACGCTAGGTACAGCATTCTCAGAAAAATCAGGCAGTACTGTTTCTAAACTATTTAACCAGTTTATGTCCAACCGCTCCGTAATTTCTCAGCGTCTGGGTTCAGGAAACAGCAACTCTGCAGGTAATGCCGGAGGATTTGCAGATGGATACAACAAAAGTGCGCAAGATGTAATCATCTCTGCATTTATAGCCGCATACACGGGTAAAGACGCCTCATCAGTTAGTCTAAATTCATTCCCTAAAATACCATTACCAAACTGGCGGATCAATTACGGCGGTCTAACCAGGTTAGGTATTATAGAAGAAAACTTTAAATCTATTGACCTGCGCCATGCTTACCGCTCTGTTTACAGTGTAAGCGGGTTCAATAGTCTATTGCGCTATCAAGAAAACAGCGGCGGAGTAAGCAGCAGAGATGACAATCAGAACTTCCTGCCTTTTTACCAGTTTGCGCAAGTCACTATTGCAGAACAATTTTCTCCCCTAATTGGTATTGATACCCGGCTTAAAAACAACCTGACTGCAAATTTTGAAATGGGCAGGACACGTTTACTGGGATTAAGCCTGGCCAATAGTCAGCTAGCCCAGCTATCTGAAAACAATCTCGTTTTTGGTTTAGGTTACCGTACCACAAAATTCAGGTTCCCATTTGGGTTATTTAAACAGTTGAAAATGGACAACAATATGGATTTTAAATTAGATATTGCCGTAAGAGATAATAAAACTGTTATCTATAGAGCAGACGTTTTAGAAGCAGAGGTATCTTCAGGGGCAAAAAACATTACTTACCGTCCAAGTGTAGATTATATCCTTAATCAGCGATTTAATATTAAAGTATTTTACGACTCTAATATTACTAAACCATATACTTCGCAAACATTTAATACCTCATTTAGCAATTTCGGCTTTAGTTTAAGGATTACCCTGAATTAGCCTTGCTATAAAGCAGATAATAATTACCTTTGAATCATAAAATCGAATAAAAATGAATTTTCCATCAGAATTAAAGTACACTAAAGACCACGAATGGGTTAGAGTTGAAGGTAATGAAGCCTTTATTGGTATTACTGATTTTGCACAACGCGAACTGGGTGATATCGTTTATATCGATATCAATTCTGTAGGTACAGAAGTGAGTAAAGATGAAGTTTTCGGTACTGTAGAAGCAGTTAAAACTGTTTCTGATTTATTTATGCCTGTTACTGCAACAGTATTAGAGATCAATGCCGCTTTAAATGATAGTCCTGAATTGGTAAATACTGACGCTTACGGACAAGGCTGGATGGTTAAAGTTGCCATCAGTGATGCTTCACAAATAGAAGAACTATTAGACGCTGCTGCTTACCAGGCATTAGTAGGCGCGTAATTAATGAATATGTTCAAAGCATTATCTTATCAGCGCTGGGCTATCGTTTGGACAGTTTGCATTTTAATACTTTGTACCATGAAAATGCCCGATACCGGTGGTTCTTCGGGCATTTTTTTTGTTGGATTTGATAAAATGGTACACCTGGGTTTTTTCTTTGTGTTAACGATCCTGCTATTTTATGGCAAGATTAAAAGCCAGCTCAACTATAGTTTCAGCATCGGTACAATCTTTAAGATCATCTTTTTCACTTTTATCATTGGCGCATCTATAGAACTGATCCAGTTAAAGTTTTTTGATTACAGATCAGCAGAATGGTGGGATCTTGGTGCAGACATGATTGGTGTATTTATGGGCGTTTTCAGTTACATTATACTCCATAGGTCAAATTATAATGAAAAGGCCAGGGTTAAGTAGTTTCTAAAATAAACAACAACTAAGGTTTACGAGTTTCATAACCGTTAAAAACAATATATACTGATGAATATAAAAAATAGTATCCTGCTTTTTTCTTTGCTATGTTTGTTGAGTAGCTGTAGTATTTTTAAACCTGGATGTAAATGTCCAAAAGTAGTTTCTACCTATCCCCAGCTTAGAATTACTAAAACTTCCTAGATATTTTTTTGCCATTTTCTGCTTTTTTTCTCGCTGATTTAAGTGGTAAAATCATGTATTTAAATTGTTACCCATGTTTTAACATTTAAAAACAAACTTTTTCCCTTCTCTTGAGTCTGATCCTATATAAAATAACTTATTACTGACTCTTGATGACAACTTTTTCTAAACACCTGCTGCTGATCCTTCTTCTTTTCACCGGCTTTTCCGCGTATTCTCAAAATAAAAATGGTTCTGTCACTGGTAAGGTGGTTAATACAAAGGATCAACTGCCCATAGACTATGCTTCAGTAGCTGTCAAGAGCCTGAAAGATTCAAGTGTGGCCGGTGTAACCAATACCCTGGCTAACGGATCTTTCGAGATCAAAGGACTTGCACCAGGTTTATACCGGTTAACCGTTGCCTACCTCGGATTAAAAAACGTCAACAAAGAATTTACTGTAACTGCCGCAGCACCAGCTGTCAACGTAGGTAATGTAGGAATGGAAAATACCGGTGTAGAATTAAATACCGTAGTCATTAAAGGAGTGGTCACACCCGTAGTCGTTAAAACGGATACAGTAGAATATAACGCAAGCGCATTTAAAGTAAGAGAAAATGCCGTGGTAGAAGATGTACTTAAAAAGCTTCCGGGAGTAGAGGTCGCTAAAGACGGATCAATCAAAGCACAAGGTGAAACCGTAACCAGGGTACGTGTAGATGGCAAAGATTTCTTTGGTAACGACCCACTGTTAGCTACTAAAAATCTTCCTGCAGATATGATCGATAAGATCCAGGTCATTGACCTCATGTCAGATCAGTCCCAGTTTACCGGTGTGGATGATGGAAACAGAGAAAAGATCATTAATATCACTACAAAAAAAGATAAGAAGAATGGCTACTTTGGTAATTCTAGTATAGGCTATGGTACAAACGCAGGAGAAGGTACAGATAACCGCTATGATGCAAACATCAATGTAAATAAATTTAATAACGAGCAGCAAGTTTCCGTAATCGGACAGTTTAATAATGTCAATAAACAGAATTTTGGAAGTGGCGGCGGCGGTGGAAACCGTGGCGGCGGCGGAGGAGGCAGGTTCAACGTCGGTGCGGGTAACGGTGCTACTCAGCAAGGAATAACGAATACCAATGCTTTTGGGGTAAATTTTGCTGATATCTATACCGATCAAACTAAAGTTACGGCTAGTTATTTTTTCAATAAAAGCTCATTATTTATTGATCAGACTAGTTTTAGGCAAAATCTATTGGGTAATTCTACCACAACCTTCAATCAGGATCAGACCAGTACTACAGATAAAACCAATCACCGTTTCAATTTTATGATTGATACGAAGCTTGATTCTACAACCTCCATTCGCATAGAGCCAAACATCACCTACACAGAAACTGGATTAGATCAGTTTAGCAGTTATACTAATAACTACGGCAACTACGAAACCATAGGTACGCAAGGGTTCAATACAAAATCAACCGCCCCTACCGTAGCAAGTAATATCCTGATCCGTAAAAAATTCTTAAGAAGAGGGCGTACGTTATCTTTAAACGTGAACACGAACATCAATGATAACGAATCTAAGAACTACAATGATATCAGAAACAATACTACAGAGGGAGGCATACTGACGCGAGATTTTACCAATCAGCTGAACGATCAGGATGCACATTCTATCAGTAACACTTCCAGAGTAGTATACACAGAACCCCTGTCTAAAACATTAAACCTCGAATTAAATTATCAGAACACTTACAACTTTGATAACAGTAAACGATATACCTATAACTTTAATACAGTTACTTCTTTATATGATCTTCCAGATTTCACCTATACCAACTCTTTTGAAAACACCACCCTCACAAATGCGGTTGGTGCAAGTGTAAACAAGACTGCTAAAAAATACAACTGGAATGTTGGTTTAGGAGTTCAAAATACGGATAGAAAAAATCTTAACTTAACAACTGGCGATGTCTTTAACCAGAGTTTTTACAACATTGTACCAACCGCACAATTGCGTTATACCTTCAACAAAAGCAAAAGATTAGTATTCAGATACCGCGGAAGCACACAACAGCCGACCATTGCACAGATACAGCCAATTCCTGACAACTCCAACACGCAAAGTATTCCAATTGGTAATCCTGATCTGAAACCTTCATTTACCAATAACCTGACCGTTTTCTACAATAACTTTAACTTCGCTAAATTCCGCTCGCTATTCATTTTTGCAAATCTGAACCAGACTATTAATTCCTTTGGAAACAACAGTGTGCTCATCACCGATCAGGCAGATCCAAATTTCGGTAAAATAGCTGTAACCCCGCTCAATGTAGGTGGTGCTTACCAGGGTACTTTGGGATCTTCCCTGGGCCTTCCAATTATCAAAGAAAACAAGCTAAACCTGAATATTGATTTAGGTGGGAGCTACGCGAGAGGAGTTAACTTTACCAACGCCTTAGAGAATATTACAAACGATCTCTCCATCACCAATAAATACAGGCTGGTTTCTTCTATGGATAAACTGGATCTTACCGCAGGGATAGGCGGATCAATCAACAGAGCTACCTATTCTGCACAACCATCTGCAAACACTACTTATTATACTTTAAATCCTACGATTGATATCAGTTATTTATTCCCTGGAAATATTCGTTTAGCGATGGATGTGGATTATTTTCAAAATACAGGCAGGGGTGGTGCTTTTGATACCAGCTACACCATCATGAATGGCTACATCAGTAAACAATTTTTCAAAAACAAAGGCACTTTTAAACTCGCTGTAAATGATGCTTTAAATCAAAATCAGGGAATTACCAGGACCAGTAGTAACAATACAATTACTGACTTAAGGTATAATGTATTAAAGCGATACTACATGTTCTCGTTTACTTACTCTTTAAACCGTATGGGAGGCAAGAATATCTCTGGTGATATGCCTGCACAAGGACGCGGAGAAGGTGGTTTTGGTGGCGGGGGCGGCAGACCTAGAATGTAGTTTTATTTGGATTTATTATCGATAAAGGCTAAATTGCCACCTAATTCAAGATATGAACCTATCGCAGTTAAACCCCGGAGAAAGTGGCACCATCGTAGCTTTTACAGATTTAGAAATGTCTGTGAAATTAATGGAGATGGGTTGCCTGCCAGGAGAAACTGTTGAGGTTGAGCGCTTTGCTCCATTAGGTGATCCTATTGCTATCCGTGTTGCGGGTTATCAGCTTTGTTTACGCAAAGCCGAAGCTGCTGTTATCCTAATTGCATAAGAAACTTTGGTTAATCCTATAAAAATCGCCCTAGTTGGCAATCCGAATACCGGAAAATCTACCCTGTTTAATTTACTGACCGGGTTAAACCAGAAGATTGGTAATTTTCCAGGTATCACTGTAGATAAGAAAATAGGTTATTGTAAACTATCACCAGACCAGCAGGCCGAGATAATTGACCTGCCTGGAGCTTACAGCCTATATCCTAAAAGTAAAGACGAAAGTATCGTATTCCAGGTACTTGCAGATAAACAAAATCCAAGTCATCCTGATCTGGTTGTCGTTGTCGCAGACGCGACCAATCTGCGCAGGAACCTGTTGCTTTATACCCAGGTAGCTGATCTTAATATCCCGGTTGTACTCGCATTGAATATGACAGATATGGCGCAGAAGGAAGGGATCAATATTGATATTGATAAATTATCTGCCCGTTTAGGTGTACAGGTAGTTGCCATTTCTGCCCGTAGCAATACCGGCTTAGCACAACTAAAACTAGCGATAGCAAATACCACTAAGATTGCTACACAAGAAAAGGGGGCAGATATGAAAGTCCTTGCAGCCGCTGCAATTGATGAAGTAAAAGTTATGGTAGGTACCGATAACGATTATTTTGCCTTGCAATTACTGCATCAGCACGAACATATTGAACACTACACGGCTGAACAATATGAGCAATTTGAAACCATAGAAAGAACCCATAATTTTGAATCTTCCAAATTACAAGCAGCAGAGACTATTGCCCGCTACAGGTATTTAAGCACTATACTATCTGGTGTGATCGAAGATACAGGAACATTGAAAAAGTTTGCCATGAGCGATCGTATCGACTCAGTTTTAACTAATCGTTTCTGGGGTTTCTTCATTTTTATATTTATTCTATTCTTCGTATTCAACGCTATATTTTCATGGGCTTCCTACCCAATGGAACTCATTGAAGAATCATTTGCCTGGTTAACCACCTTTGGCCATGCGCACCTCCCACCAGGCATATTAACAGATCTTGTATTAGACGGTGTAGTAGCTGGTTTAGGTGGTATCGTCATCTTTATCCCACAAATTGCTATTCTGTTTGCTTTTATTTCCATTCTGGAAGATACAGGCTATATGTCCAGGGTAACCTTTATGATGGATAAGATCATGAGAAAATTTGGTTTGAGCGGCAGGTCTGTTGTCCCTATGATTGGCAGTATTGCCTGTGCGGTACCCTCCATCATGAGTGCGCGTACTATTGAGAGCTGGAAAGACCGGATCATCACCATTATGGTTGCCCCTTTGGTCAGCTGTTCTGCACGGCTTCCCGTTTATACACTATTGATCTCACTCATTATTCCTGATACCAAATTTATGGGTATCATTAGCCTTCAGGCGCTCACTTTAATGGGGATGTACCTGATTAGTATTTTTGCAGCCATCATTGTAGCCTTTGTCATGAAGGTCATTATCAAAGCAAAAGAAAAATCTTACTTTATTATGGAGCTCCCTGTTTACAGGATGCCGCGCTGGAGTAACGTGCTTTATACCATGTACGAAAAATCAAAAACTTTCGTATTAGAAGCCGGTAAGGTGATCATCGCCATATCAATTGTATTGTGGGTACTTGCTACCTATGGTCCAGCAAAACGGTTCGAGTCAATTGAAAACAAATACGCTCAGATCGAACTTCAAAAAGACAGTGTGCAGATCAGTACCTTAGAAAGAGATAAAGCCGCAGAGAAGCTAGAAAATTCTTATGCAGGTATCCTTGGCCACAGCATAGAGCCGGTCATCAGGCCATTAGGGTTTGACTGGAAAATAGGGATTGCACTCATTACCTCTTTCGCTGCACGTGAAGCATTTGTAGGTACAATGGCTACTATTTACTCCGTAGATAATGGAGAAGGCAATGAAGGTACGATCCGTGATAAGATGCGGGTAGCCACAGATGCCAATACAGGGTTACCCTTATTTACTTTTGCCACCGGTTTTTCATTAATGTTATTTTACGCTTTTGCTATGCAGTGCATGAGTACAGTAGCGATCGTATACCGGGAAACAAAATCATGGAAATGGCCAACCATTCAACTCGTCTATATGACCTTATTAGCCTATGTTGCCAGCTTAATTGCCTATCAACTTCTAAAGTAAATTCTATATCTTAGGACTGTGGAAAAAGTAAATGTTTTAGCACAATATATGCCATCGGGTGCTGCCCCGGTAATTGCTAAATGGATTGACTATTTTCAGTGTGAATTTAAAATATCCAAAAGCAGGGCAACTAAACTAGGTGATTACCGGCATCCTTTTAAAAAAGATGGGCATAAGATCTCGGTTAACAACAACTTGAATAGCTATGCTTTTTTGGTTACTACGGTTCATGAATTTGCTCATTTGCTAACCTGGAACGACCATAAAAATAAAGTAAAGCCGCATGGTGAAGAATGGAAACATAACTTCAAAAGAATGATGGCGCCTTTTCTTGAGCAGCAAATCTTCCCCCATGATCTGGAAACTGCGATCACCGGATATTTAACCAACCCCTCTGCATCCAGCTGTACTGATCTTAAGTTATCCAGGGCGCTTAAAAAATATGATGCCGCTCTAGATCATTCCCGCTTAGAAGAACTGCCCCACAACACAGTATTTACCATTAAAGATGGACGCAGGTTCAAGAAAGGGGAGCAGCTTAGAAAAAGATTCAGATGTGAATGCCTGGATAATGGCAACATCTATTTATTCAGCCCGCTTGCAGAAGTTGTCGTATCCGCTACAGGTACATAAACAGCTTCCTTATCTGCGATCCTCCATTTCAGCCTAAGTTTTTCCTCTTTAAATAAAGAAGGCATATTCAATAAGCTATCTATAAACTTATCTTTATGGTCTACCAGTATAGCCGCCTTATAACTTCCCTGTTTTTTATTTTTAAGATTGATATAATGTGACTCCGGATAAGTACTGATGTTATCAAACACCATTTCAAATTTATCAGCACCACTAATCGCATCATTTATACCTTTAATATCATCAGTAAAACTTTCTTGCGGGTATTTATTATCTGCAGGCTGTACAAGCAAATAGGGAAGGGTTTGTATGGCCTCTAAAGAAGCAGCAGTCCTGCTATCCATCATAAAAGTAACATTATTACGGATATAAGTACGTTCATCTTTATACACTTCACCCTCTTCATTTCTGATCTTGCTTCTTTCCTTAACCAGGATAAGACTATCATTTTTTAAATAATAACTGGTTACTGTACTGCTTACATTTCCATTAGCACTATAAGTTTTATAAAGGATACTGTTATCATGTGCACTATATTTTTCTGCATAAATGGAAAGATCACCCATGGTATAAACAAGGCTAAATTCTTTTTTAAAACGGCTCAGGTCCCGGTCTGTTATTCCAGATAAGTTTAAGATTGATTTATCATTCATCCCGGTAGCCCCATCTTTTGGTAAATCAGCTTGAGGATGGTTAGCTTTAAAATAGTTACAACTTTGAAACGTTAACAGCAATACTCCTAAAAATAGTAAATAAATAGATTTCATAGCGCTCAATAAATAAGTTGATGCCAACTAACAGGCTATTATCGTGCCAATGAATTAATATAACAAGAGTTTCCGGACAGTTTCGTGAAGGCGGTTTTTTGCAAGAAATTGATCTTCCAGCAATTTATTCATGGGAATCGCAGTATCCAGACTGGCACACCGCATCACAGGTGCATCCAGGTAATTAAAACAATATTCTGCAATCCAGGCCGCTATTTCTGAGCCAAAACCATTAGTCATCGTATCTTCGTGAAGAATAACTACCCTGCCCGAAGCTTTCACTGCAGAAGCAACGGCATCTTTATCCCAGGGCTGCAAGCTATATAGATCTAACAAGTTAACAGACAGCTCTGGGTAGTCATCCAGATAAGAAAGTGCCCAGTGTACCCCTAATCCATAAGTAATAATAGTTAGCTGTTCACCTTGTTTGAGTAAATTAGATTTTCCGATCTCCAAAGTATAATACCCTTTAGGTACCTGTCCGGTTAAGCTCCTGTAGAGAAATTTATGCTCAAAATAAAGCACTGGATTTGGATCTTCTAAAGCCGCTAATAATAATCCTTTTGCATCATAAGGAAAAGCAGGATAAACAATCTTTAAACCTGGGGTTTTAGTAAACCAAGCTTCATTACTTTGAGAATGAAAAGGGCCGGCACCAGTACCTGCCCCAGTAGGCATCCGGATAACCACATCTGCCTTTTCTCCCCAGCGGTAATGCGTTTTTGCCAGGTTATTTACAATCTGGTTAAAACCGCAAGTGGCAAAATCTGCAAATTGCATCTCTACCATAGCTTTACAGCCATTAATAGAAAGTCCTAATCCCGCACCTACAATAGCAGATTCACAAATAGGGGTGTTTCTAACCCTCCTGGTACCAAATTCTTCCGCAAAACCTGCTGTAATTTTAAAAGCTCCGCCATAAGCAGCAATATCCTGTCCCATAAGTACAAGATTTGGAAAACGCCGCATCCCTTCTCTCAATCCATCGCTAATCGCATCCAGATAACGCATTTCTGAAGATGAACTATTAATGGGTGTATCTTGATATACATGGGGATGATACATATCCATTAGTTCCGTTTCTATAGAGATTTCCGGCTCTTTATCATTAAAAGCAGTTTCAATTTCCCTGTCAATCTCTGCTTTAAAACCCGCCTTAATTCTAGCTACATGATCCTCATCCAGTAGCTGCAAGTCAAAAAGATATTTTTCAAATGTTTTTATAGGGTCCTTGCTTTTCCATTCCTCCAATAAATGAGACGGTACATATTTAGTTCCAGAAGCTTCCTCATGTCCCCGCATCCTGAATGTCATACATTCTAACAATACTGGTTTAGGATCTTTCCTCATTTTTTTGGCAATTTCAGTTACAGTATCTAATACTTCTAAAATATTATTGCCATCAACCTGCACGCCTTCCATACCATATCCAATCGCTTTATCTACCAGTTTAGTACAGTTGAACTGCTCTGAAACAGGAGTGGAAAGTCCATATCCATTATTTTCAATCAGAAAAATTACTGGTAAATTCCATACAGAAGCAACATTAACAGCCTCATGAAAATCACCCTCACTTGTAGCCCCCTCACCCGTAAAAACAAGAGTTACCTGTGGATTGCCCGCAATCAGATCTGCCAAAGCAATTCCATCAGCCAGTGCCAGTTGCGGTCCAAGATGTGAGATCATTCCAATAATTTTATGCGCTTGTGTACCGAAATGAAAAGACCTGTCCCGACCTTTGGTAAATCCAGTTGCCTTTCCCTGCCACTGTGCCATCAATTTTCTTAAAGGCACATTTCTAGACGTAAATACGCCAAGATTCCTGTGCATTGGAAGAATATATTCTTCAGGTTTTAAGGCAAGTGTTGCCCCTACAGCAATGGCTTCCTGGCCGATGCCAGAAAACCATTTGCCTATCCGTCCCTGCCTGAGCAGGATCAGCATTTTCTCTTCGACCATTCTCGGATATAACAATTGCTTATAAATCGATAGCAAATCGTCATCATTTTTATCTTTCCGGTCGAAATTCATCGGGTTTAGCTTTGAGGTTTATTCTTATTTTTCTCCTGCCATTGCTTAGCAAATGATTGAGGAGCTACTTCTGGCATAGCGCGATATTTACCCCACATTTTCTTAAAGAAAAACTGAAGGAAAAAGTTTTTAATCTTGCCCCCAAACATATCCATCCTTGATCTTTTTGCCATACCCGCATTCCAGACTTTCCAGCCCATATCCTCTGTCTTCGTGTTTTCATGCTGGTCCACCGCATCCCTTCTGTTCAATAACAGCATTTTATGAATGTCAATCTTTACCGGGCAAACTTCAGAACATTTACCACAAAGACTAGAAGCGTAACTTAAGTGTTTAAACTCTTTCATCCCTTGTAAATGCGGGGTAATGATCGAGCCAATCGGTCCGCTATAAGTTGTATTATAAGTATGGCCACCAATATTTTTATAAACCGGGCAGGCATTTAAACACGCACCACAACGGATACAGTATAATCCCTGGCGCTGATCCTTTTGTGCCAGTAAATTCGTACGGCCGTTATCTAAAAGGATCACATACATTTCTTCCGGGCCATCGGTTTCATGTGGCTGTCTTGGCCCGCTTAATATCGTATTGTAAACCGTTAAATTCTGTCCGGTACCATGACTTGCCAGTAATGGCCAGAAAAGATCCAGATCGGCCATAGAAGGAATGATCTTTTCAATCCCAACAATAGCAATATGAATTTTAGGAAAAGTAGTGCTCAACCTGGCATTACCCTCATTCTCAGTAAGCGCAATACTGCCCGTATCTGCAATTAGAAAGTTACCACCGGTAATCCCGATATCAGCAGACAGATATTTTTCTCTCAGCAGCTCTCTTGCCTTTTGGGTGAGTTGCTGCGGGGTATAATCTAAAGGAGTACCAAACTTTTCATGAAAAAGCTTTGCAATCTCCTCTTTAGTAAGGTGCATCGCCGGTGTCACAATATGATAGGGGGCCTGGCCAAGCAACTGTACAATAAATTCACCCAAATCACTTTCCAGTGAAGTAATATCATTCTTTTCCAGAAACTCATTCAGATGAATCTCTTCGGTAGTCATCGACTTAGATTTGATCACTGTCTTACCACCGCTCTTATTAATTATATTTAATATTTCCCTTTGCGCTTCTGCAGTATCATTTGCCCAAATCACTTTACCTCCGCGGCGCTGGAAATTTGCTTCAAATTCAGGTAAAAACTTATCCAGGTTCTCCATTACACGCCATTTAATGACATGCGCCTTCTTTTTAGAATTATCTAAATTCTCAAATTTATCTAAACCCCTTGCAACCGCATCATTGTACTTTCCAATGTTGTGATTGATCGTGTTACGATGATCCAAATCAAATGCCTTCTCATCTGCCTTTACCAAAAACTCCTCAGCAATTTTAGTCATGTTCAAATATAAATAAATACGTCTATAGGTAAACAAAAAAACCTGCCGGTTGGGGCAGGTTTTTTTGTTTATTTATTTAATCTCTTATTTAATTGGATTACCCTCAGCATCTTTATCCACTGCAGGACGTTTAGCGCCATTAGCCAATTCCCACGCAGTAAAATAAACCAGTTGTGTCCGCTTAGCCAGCATTTCAAAATTAATTTTGCTCACTTCATCACCAGGCTGGTGATAATCAGCATGAACCCCATTAAAATAAAAGATAACCGGGATACCATGTTTAGCAAAGTTATAATGATCAGAACGGTAATAAAACTGGTTAGGATCAGTCCGGTTATTATAGGTCATATCTAAATTCATTTTAACATAATCTGTATTGGCTTTAATACCAGTAGCATTTAAATCACTGCTTAGCATATCAGAACCAATAATATAGATATAGTTAGGATCACTGGTATGCGCATCATCCACACGGCCAATCATGTCAATATTTAGATTAGTAATTGTTTTGTCCAGCGGGAAAACAGGATGCTCAGAATACCACTCAGAACCCAGTAATCCTTTTTCTTCTCCAACAACTGTCATAAATAAAATGCTTCTTTTAGGTCCTTTACCTGCTTTTTTTGCTTTAGCAAATGCATCCGCAATCAACAACACTCCAGTAGTTCCTGAACCATCATCATCAGCACCATTATTTACTTTATCCGTACCAGAAGTAGTTAAGCCAATATGGTCATAGTGACCCGTAATGACCAGGATTTCTTCTTTCAAAACTGGATCAGATCCCTCCAAAAAACCAAGGACATTCTCGGCCCTTACTTTAACTTCATCTTTCATTGCCCCACCAGCTACTGCAGTTTTAATACTTTGTGAAGCAGGTTTAACAGATGAATTGATTTTTTGCTGTAATTCACTAACCGTTTTTCCGGCAGCTTTTAATATTTCATTAGCCGTTGCAGTAGAAACCCGGATAGAAGGAAAGTATTTAGTTTTTTCCATTTTTGCCACACTTTCCGGTGTTTTTAATGCAGGCTGACCAGCACCAGAATAGTTTGCTTTCAGATCTTCAGTCATGTTATCCAGCATTGGATCAATCTGAATCACTGCTAATGCTTTATGTTCAGCCATGAACTGTATTTTGGCCAATTGTGCGATCTGCATTTTTCTTCTTGTTGCCCTGTCTAGTGGCACTGTAGCATCAGTTTTTACTGTAGGATCCCCAGCAGCAAAAATTATCACTACTTTTCCAGCAACATCTACACCTGCATAATCGTTATAGCCTTCTTTGCTTAAACCATAACCTGCAAACACCAATTCATCTGCCTTAAAGTTAAAACCACCTAATGCTACTGTAGAAGAAGAAATTACATAATCTTTTCCATATTCTTTCAGCTGTCCGTTCACTGCAAAAGACATTTTACTCAAGTTATAAGTAACCATATCTATCGGCTGGAAATAATCACCATTCACTGGTCCTTTTAATCCAAGGCCTTTAAAATAGTTCTTGATATAATCAGCAGCCATCCATGCCCCCTTCTTACCTGTTTCTCTGCCTTCATATTCATCAGATGCGAGTATAGATAAATGCTTATATCCATTTTCTTTATTAATTGATGCGCTATATTTTATCGCAGTTTTATTTTGCGCAGCAGCACTCAAACAAAGCAATAGTGCCAAGCCTGATGTTAAAAATTGTTTTTTCATTATTTAGTTTAGGTTTAACAAGATATTTTATTCACTCTGTGTTGGTGTCTTCCACCTTCAAATGCGGTATTCAGAAATGTCATCACCATTTCTATGGCTAGCTCTTCAGCCACAAACCTTGCCGGTATACAGATAACATTTGCATCATTATGTAATCTTGACAAAGTAGCGAGTTCATTTTCCCAGCAAATAGCCGCTCTGATCCCCTGGTGTTTATTAGCGGCAATCGCTATTCCATTCCCACTGCCGCAGATCAGGATCCCGAAATCAGCACTTTTATTTTCCACAGCATTCGCTACCGGATGTGCAAAATCAGGATAATCTGCTGAAGCTATGGAATGCGTTCCAAAATCCTGAACCTCAAATGCACCCAATGCAGATTTTATGATCTCTTTATAATCAAATCCAGCATGATCAGAACCAATTGCAATTTTAATAACAGGCATTTTTAATTAGGTGCTTTAGTGGAACCATACAAAGCTTTATTTTTCTTCTTCTCAATATTTGCCGAAATATAAATGCTCAGTTCATATAATAAAAATAAAGGCATGGCAACGATCAGCATCGTATATGGATCTGCAGTAGGGGTAACTATAGCAGATATGATTAAAATGATTACCGTAGAATATCTTCTGGTTGAGCGCATAAAAGCTGGCGTCATAATACCCAGTTTTGATAAGATATAAATGATAACCGGCAATTGGAAAATAACACCAGATCCCAGCGTCAGCGTCATTACTGAAGAAAGATAAGAATCAATGGTAAATGTATTCTCGATATCAGGACTGACAGTAAAATTTGTTAAAAAGTTAATGGATAACGGGCAAATAATAAAATAACCAAATGCTATACCAATAAAAAACAGAAAAGAGGCAAAGGCAACAAAACCACTTGCAGACCTTCTCTCATTTTCATGCAATGCCGGCTTAATAAATAACCAGATTTCAAATAATAAATAGGGGATACCCAATATCACGCCCACCATCACACAGGAGTTTAACTGGAGGGTAAACTGGCCCGCCATTTCCGTGTTAATGATTTTGGCATCAATCTTAGTGATACAAAGGTCCTGGCCTAAAGAAGGAAATCTTTCTACCAGTTTACACATCATCCGGTAAGTCCAGAAACTTGGGGTTTTGGGTCCCATGATGATCGTGTTAAAAATATAATCTGTAAAATAAAAGGCCCCGATAGTCAATACGACAACGACACCTACAGCCCGCATTAAATGTTTTCTTAATACATCAATATGGTCAAAAAAAGACATTTCTGATTCCAGACTCTTTCCTTTATTCTTAATAGCACCAATTAGGTCCTGCGCTTTATTATCACTCATGCATCTGATTTGTAAACAAAAATACCATTCTATTTTGTTTAGAATGGTATTTACGTTTTAAATATAAGAATTAGATTTTTCTATTCAGAAAAAACAAACGTTTCCATGAATTTTGTGGTAAAATTCCCTGCTCTAAAGTTAGGATCTTTCATCAGTTTCAAGTGGAAAGGGATCGTTGTTTTTATACCTTCTATGACAAACTCGCTTAAAGCGCGTTCCATGGTGCTAATTGCCTCTTCACGTGTTTGTGCAACGCAGATCAGTTTAGCAATCATTGAATCATAATTTGAAGGAATTTGGTAACCCGCATATACATGCGTATCCACCCTTACACCATGACCACCCGGAGAATGGAAATTAGTGATCTTTCCAGGACAAGGCCTGAAATTATTAAAAGGATCTTCTGCATTAATACGACACTCAATAGCATGCATGTCAGGAAGATAATTCTTGCCTGAAATAGGAACACCACTGGCAACCTTAATCTGTTCTTTGATTAAATCATAGTTAATCACCTCTTCTGTTACAGGATGTTCTACCTGGATACGGGTATTCATCTCCATAAAGTAGAAATTACGGTGCTTATCTACTAAAAATTCAATTGTTCCGGCACCTTCATATTGTACAGCAGTAGCCCCTTTAATTGCGGCTTCCCCCATACGGTCTCTCAATTCAGGAGTCATGAAAGGAGATGGAGCTTCCTCCACCAATTTCTGGTGACGGCGCTGAATAGAGCAATCGCGTTCAGATAAGTGACAAGCTTTGCCATATTGATCACCAATGATCTGGATCTCAATGTGACGCGGATCTTCAATATATTTTTCTAAGTATAATCCGTCATTGCCAAATGCTGCACCAGATTCTTGTCTTGCACTATCCCAGGCATTTTCAAAATCTTCATCTTTCCATACCACACGCATTCCACGTCCACCACCACCGGCAGTTGCTTTCAGAATAACAGGATAGCCAATCTCATTTGCTAATACGATACCTTGTTTAACACTATCCAGTAATCCCTTAGAACCAGGAATAGTAGGAACCCCAGCTTTTTTCATCGTTTCTTTAGCCGATGCTTTATCGCCCATAGAGTTGATCTGTTCCGGAGTCGCCCCGATAAATTTTATCCCATAATCTCTGCAAACAGAGGAGAATTTTGCATTCTCAGATAAAAAGCCATAACCTGGGTGAATTGCATCTGCATTAGTTAATTCAGCAGCTGATATAATGTTAGGAATACTTAAATAAGAGTCTTTACTTGGAGGAGGCCCGATACAAACAGCTTCATCCGCGAAACGAACATGTAAACTTTCCCGGTCTGCGGTAGAGTAAACTGCAACAGTTTTAATGCCCATTTCTTTACAGGTGCGAATAATACGCAAGGCAATTTCGCCCCTGTTGGCAATTAATATTTTCTTAAACATATAATTGATAAGATGATAATTTGCAAAAAGCAAATATTACATAGGTTCTACTAAAAATAACGGTTGGTCATATTCTACCGGAGAAGCATTTTCTACCAGTACTTTAACGATTCTTCCAGAAACTTCACTTTCAATTTCGTTGAATAATTTCATTGCCTCAATGATACAGATTACTTTACCCGTACTGATTTCATCGCCAACATTTGCAAACGACGGTTTATCAGGGCTTGAAGAGCGGTAAAAAGTTCCGATCATCGGAGATTTAATAGTAATATATTTAGAACTATCATCTGCTTCTGCTGCAGCATTAGTAGTCACAGCAACTGGCTGTAATGCTGGTGCTGCAGGCAACACTTGAGGTGCAGCTGCCTGTGCAGGTACCATAGTGTTAATAACTGTTGGGGTCTGGTTAGTTTTAATCGTGATTTTGAAGTCTTTCTGCTCTATTGCAACTTCATTGACGCCCGAACGAGAAACAAATTTAATGAGTTCCTGAATCTGTTTAATATCCATTTTTTGGTATTTTGTTGAAAAGATAATCTGTCTTTAAAAGACTCTAAGTTAATATTTTTTATTGTATAAAATTAGTACGCCCATTTTATGTAAACGGAACCCCAGGTAAAGCCACCTCCAAAAGCAGCGAGGATAATATTATCGCCTTTTTTAAGCTTACTTTCCCATTCCCATAAACATAATGGTATAGTGCCATTTGTTGTATTACCGTAGCGTTCAATGTTGATCATTACTTTTTCAGACCCTACGCCCATTCTTGCAGCCGTAGCATCAATGATTCTTTTATTTGCCTGATGTGGAACAAGCCAGGTCACATCTTCAGAAGTTAATTCATTTCTTTCCATGATCTCTGCAGCTACATCAGCCATATTGGTTACTGCGAACTTAAATACAGCTTTACCTTCCTGGTAAACAAAATGTTCTTTATTATCTACTGTTTCATGTGAAGCTGGTTTTACAGAACCACCTGCTTTCTGATGCAGAAATTGTCTTCCGGAACCATCAGATTTCAATACTGAATCAATGATCCCGTTACCTTCCTGATTAGGCTCCAGTAATACCGCGCCACATCCGTCACCAAATATAATACAGGTAGTCCGGTCTGAATAATCAATTATTGAAGACATTTTATCACCACCAACAACCAGTACTTTTTGATGTTTACCAGATTCAATAAATTGAGATGCAGTAGAAAGTCCGTAAATGAAACCTGAACATGCTGCCTGCAGATCAAATCCCCAGGCATTTTTAGCGCCAATCTTATCGGCTAAGATATTTGCTGTAGCAGGAAAAGGCAGATCAGGAGTTGTTGTACAGAAAATGATCAGGTCAATTTCTTCTGCAGTAATGCCACGCTTTTGAAGCAGGCCATTTACTGCATGTACCGCCATATCAGACGTTCCTAATCCCTCACCTTTCAATATTCTTCGCTCTTTAATACCCGTTCGTGAGACTATCCATTCATCCGTTGTATCTACAATTGCTTCCAGTTCTTTATTAGAAAGCACATCATCGGGAACGTAACCTTGAACCGCAGTAATAGCAGCGTGAATTTTACTCATTTGTTATCAGTTTATTTAAATGCGGCCTGTATTTTTTCTACCAGACCTGTAGTTATCATATCCCTTGCCTGCATGACCATATTCTTCACCGCTTTCGGGGTAGAAATACCATGTCCAATAATTACAGGGGCATTAACGCCCAGAACGGGACTTCCACCATAGTTCTCATAATTAAACCGGTCAAAGAATTCATCTTTAAGTCCTTTTTTAATGGTCATGATATAAAAGGATTCAGCAAGCTTTAACATGATATTACCAGTGAAACCGTCACAAACGATTACATCAGCCTTCTCGTTAAACAAGTCGCGACCTTCTAAATTTCCAATAAAATTAAACAGATTAGATTCTTTCATCAGTGGAAAAGTAGCCAGACTAAGCATATTTCCTTTTTCATCCTCTTCACCAATATTAATCAAACCAACTTTAGGATTGTCGATCTGCATTACATTTTCTGCGTATAAGCTGCCTAAGATACCAAACTGGAGCAGGGTGTCAGGCTTACAGTCGGCATTAGCGCCAACATCAAGCATTAAACCTCTTCCACCATCAAGTTTAGGTACGATCGTACACAAACAAGGCCTGATAATACCAGGGACAGTTTTAACACTAAAAACAGCACCAACCATCATTGCTCCGGAATTACCCGCACCAATAAACGCATCGATTTCTCTTTTCTTTAACATAGAGAAACCCACAGAAATGCTGGAGTTTGGTTTTTGAGCTATTGCTCTTGTAGGATGTTCGCCCATACCAATTACCTCTTCGGTATGAACATATTCAAAGTGATCGGGGTTGAACCCATTCTCAGCAAGCAGAGGCTTTATCTGCTGAGTATCGCCAATAAGCACCAAATGCTCATTTGGAGATAGTAGTTCATGAGCAGCTATTGCTCCCAAAACATTTGCTTTGGGAGCATAGTCTCCGCCCATTATATCGAGACCTATTTTCATAGTAAAAAATCAGTTTGTGAGTAAAGCA